>Ga0308414_1000188_pt1 | contig 38714 bp, 33 predicted proteins | sample HotsprSampleOS50_FD_205667 | JGI IMG/M metagenome (GOLD analysis project Ga0308414, IMG submission 205667) | Hot spring phototrophic mat microbial communities from Octopus Spring, Yellowstone National Park, Wyoming, United States - 20090730_OS50 ... | reverse complement strand
GTGGCCTGTTGTTAGCTAGTCCACATACTACGGAAGCCGAACGCGGACGGCCAGAATTGTTTTTGCAAGGCATTCTTGAGGCAGGTGCGGCACCGCACTTTGATATAGTGCCCTATCATTGGTATCCCTCTTATTGGGAGGCCAGGATCGACTATGATAAGAATAAATGGACGCCCTGGGCGGAGTTGGGCGGTGGTGTTGTTGGTAAAGCTCACTTCCTCCGACAACTGATGGCACAATATGGTGTGCGTAAACCAGTGGTACTGAATGAAACTGCTTTTGGCTGTCCGAATGATACATTCGGTAGTTATCCCTGGTGTGATCAACCGGATGCTCAGTTTTATCAAGTGCAGGCGGATATGCTAGTACGTATGTTTGTGCGCGGATTGAGTGCCGATATTAGTGGCTTTATCTGGTATACTATCGACGGCCCTGGCTGGCGACATGGGGGCTTACTCGATGCCGATGGAGTACCAAAACCAGTCTATGCTGCCTACCAACAACTGAGTCATCAACTGTTTGAGTCAATCTATGGCGGTACGATTGATTATGGTGAAGGGATAGAGGCTTATCTGTTCCGCAAAGGCCCGACGACAGTGCAGGTTGTCTGGGCAAAAGAGGATACAACCATTCCTATCACAATTCCACAAGCGAATTTTGTCAATGCATTTGATCGTGATGGAAATGTAATCACGCCAACTTTTGTTGATGAGAGCTTGTCTCTCTCAGTCGGGTTTGAGCCGATCTATATCATACAAGACTCGAATAGCTAAATGAGGATAAGTAAATATTTCGATTTCAGGTACAATGTCCGGTGGACGATGTTTTGTCTTATGATTATTCTCAGCACGGTCATAACAGGTTATCATGAGGGCATGGCCTACAATACGAATTCTACCTCCTGTTCTACTGCTTTTACAATACCAGGAGTCAAACTCAAAGATCACACCCTATTTTCCCACCAGGATTTCTATTATCTTGCAGCGATCCGTATTGAACTATCTGCTACAGAGGTGCATGGCCCTGGTTATGAGGATACTTTTGCCTATGCTCGTACTCTGGATTTTTGTACATGGGAAAATCTTGGTACAGTATTAAATATTGGTCTTCCTGGCGATGCGGATGAAACGGCTATCTGGGCTCTTCATGTCATTCAGGAGGGTGAAACTTTCTATATGTTTTACACAGGGGTTAATCGGCATATTGCCCAGAGTATTATGCTGGCAACCAGTCACGATCCATCTGATCTACAAAGCTGGGTCAAACACGGTGTGGTTTTTCGACCGCACCATGAAGGAATGGTTTATCCTGGCCCAGATAACTGGGCAGATGCCCGCGATCCTATGGTTTTTCGCTATGATGATCGTTATTATATGTACTATACTGGCCTTGACACCTCCGGCGGCATCATTGGTGTGGCTATGGCTGACTCATTGACTGGCCCCTGGGTTGATTTAGGGGCAACTCTACATACGGGAGCTGTTATACCCGAATCTCCCTTTGTGGTAACATACCAGAACTATTTTTATCTTTTCTACCATGCTACATTTCCTGGTGAAAGTCGTGCGGTCTGGCGTTGGGCACCCTCTCCCTTTGGGCCATGGCAATCAATACACCCGCTACAAACTGGTTGGGCCCACGATTTCTATTTGAGTGTAGATACGTGGTATATGTCGTATCTTGTAGGCAATGGTGAAGCTATCAAGGTTGTGCCGTTGGATTGGGATCATAGTACCAGTCCACCTAGACCGCAGATTGACCATCATACATTTTTACCGATCATCGTAAACTCCTTTACAAATTAGGTCATCATAAAAACTGATTTTATTATCCATCTTTGCCCACCACCCCAGAATACGGTACAATCACCGCATGTCTAACCCATCTGCTGATACACCCGTATCGCGTTCCTATCGGATCGGCGGGGCAATAAAGGTACCAGGCGTACTGTCCACAGCGCTCCGTGCAGATCCAGGCCTGGCCCTGGCGTTGCTGTGGACGGTTGTAGTTGCATTCGTGCTGTTTGCGCTGCTCTATGAGCGTGGCTTTGACGATCCATATATCACCTATCGTTATACGGTCAATATTGCTCAGAGACATGGCTTTGTTTACAATCATGGCGAGCGCGTCCTCAGTACCACCGCGCCAGGCTATGCGCTGCTGCTGGTGCCGGCCGCGTGGCTCGGTCTGCCCATACCGCTGGTCAGCAATGCACTCGGATGCCTCAGCCTGGCGCTGGGTGGATTGGCATTCTGGTTGCTGGGGAAGACCTGGAAGGCACATCTTCTGAGCAGTACTGGTCTGCTCCTGTATCCCCTCTGTCCATTACTGCTGCCAACCCTCGGTGCAGAAACATGCCTTTATGTCACTCTGGTGCTATATGGGTTTCTCTTTTATGCCCGTGGGCAGTTGAACGCCACCGCACTTGTGCTGGCGGCGGCTATTCTCGTACGCGCCGATGCGGTGCTGGCCGGGGCCGTTATGGGCTTGCATTTTCTGATCGAGCACCGCTCGCCATTCCCATGGCGGGCGCTGATCATATGCGGGATGCTGTTGCTGCCCTGGTTCGTCTTTGCCTGGCTCTATTTTGGCGCACCGCTGCCGGTGACACTGGCGGCCAAGCAGCGTCAGGGAATGATGGCGATCAGTCAGGGGTTCTTCGAGGGATTGCTGGCGTTATTGCACGGTTATTGGCGTATGCCGATCTATCATCTGCATTTTCTGGTTGGCCTGACCGGATTGATCTCTGTGCTGGCGCGGCGGCCAGCCTGGGCTATCTTGCTGGCCTGGAATGGTGTATACATTGCAGCCTATACTGCGCTAGGGGTGACACGCTATTTCTGGTACTATGGCCCATTGGCAGTTGGAACCATGGTATTGGTAGCGACCGGTGTGATGGTGGTCTATCGTCTGACCCGCCGCGTCTGGCGTAATGGGTGGGCACAGATCGGGATAGCGGTGTTGCTGCTCGCCCTGTTTCTGCCACAGGCATATGCGCTGTATGAACTGAGCCGTGTCAACGATCAGCGCGTGCAGATCTACCGGACGGTGGGGCAGTGGCTGTATGACCAGACGCCAGTGGAAGCCAGTGTCGGGACACTGGAAGTGGGGATTATCGGTTATTATGCCCGGCGACGCATGATTGACTTTGCAGGTCTGATCCAACCGGAGACGGCCCTGCAACTTGGCTCTATGACAACCTATGAAGATGCGGCACGGTGGTCATTTAAACACTTTCAGCCTGATTATCTGGTATTGCAGGCGGGGCACTTCGTGCGTCTGGAGCAGGATGCTGCATTTCAAGCGCACTGTCGTTCCCGCGAAACCTTTGAGCATACACAATATCGTGGCACGCTGGTGGTGTATGAATGTGCATGGCGATAAGGGTGCTAACGCCGCCGCACCAGCACCCGATCGCCCTCGCGGCTGGCCTTGATGTTGCTGCTGCCCCGCAGCGCCACCGGCAAAAGAATGTGCCGTCGATATGGCCCGACACTCACAATTAACTCATCACCGCTCAACGTCAGGCGCAATGCCTCACGGCGCAGGCCCGGCAGATCCATCGCAATAAACGGGGCATCGTCGTTGCGCTGCTCAATGGCTGGCACCGTGGTATAGCGTATATCTGGCTGATGGTCGGCATACAGCGCCGTGCCCAGCGCTGCCAGCGCTGCCAGTGCCGCTATACCGGGAACATCGGCATGCCACGGCAAGCGCAACAGGGGACGCAACGGCCAGATCTCCGCCGCGGCCACCATCACTGCGTGCTGTGACTGCACCAGTGGCACCAGTTGCGAATCTACCATATCGTCTGGCAGGAGTGGCCCGGCCACCAGGGCCTCAACCGTTAACCCGTGCAACTGCAACGCCGGGATCGCCAGCCGCGCTTCCTCCAACGCGACCGCATCTGGTCGCAGCACATAACGAATGGTGGTAGTGCGTCCATCCAGCACACTATCGCGGATATCTTCCAGTTGCACCCGCGCTGCCTGTAATTGATCAAACCAATCAAAGGGTAGCAACGCCAGCGGCACCAGTGCCTGACCGGGCGACGCGCTATGACGACCGGGGTCGCGGTCAAGGCCAAACAATAATCGCACGCCCCAGCGAAAACTATCCGGTAGCGACAGGGTGCGCAACAGCATATCGTGCGGCCCGGCATCGACAATCAGCAGATCATAGGCGGCCGCCCCATCACGACGCTGCTGCTGCTGACGCAGTTGCTCCAGTCCCAGCAGCACATCCAATCCTGGTAGCAGGGGCAACTCATCGCCGTCAATCGCCATTTTCATCCCCAGACGTCCGCGCATCTGTTCCCACAGCACGCTCACATGGTGCGAAACATCCAGAGACCACACACGCAGGTTAGGCGTGATAGACACGGGCGTACTTGCATCCCCAGTGCCGAACAGCGTACTCAGGCTGTGCGAGGGGCCAATACTTACCAGCAGCGTATGCTGACCGGCACGTGCCGCCGCTGTCGCCGTCGCTGCCGCTGCCAGGCTAATTCCCTGACCACCATTGCCGGTAAAAAGAAGGGTTCGCATTGTTCGTTATCCGTTCGTAATCGTTCCGGGAACCATTTGCCCGTGGGAGTTACGGAGACCGCAGGCCCCGTAACTCCCGCCAGAAACTTCAGGAAGGGCTGTGTCCCACCAAACCATCCCTATTGAACCACGATGTCTTCCTATGTTGACTACAAAACTTGCCGTGTTGATCACACAACAGAGAGGAGCTGCCTGTCTGATTGCACCGTCGCTAGAACGATCGGTCAACCAGTGGTGATTATTTAAAGACTATTCTGGTTTGTAGAGCGGCCGCATCACGAGGGCATAAAGACAGAACCACACTGCTCTGGGTTACAGCACGTCTAGCTTTTTCTAAAGCACAGGATCGCAACCCGACAAACCAGATCGGAATAACATTGAGGCCGCAGGTAAAGATGATGAGGATATGCCGCAAAATATCGCCGTGATGGTCCAGCGTACCAGGCAGGCGCGACATTGTCGTTCAACGCCTCGCCTGCTTGGACAACTGCTATAGCTTTCTATGGCAATACAGGCGTGCCAAATCCCTTCCCAGACAGTTGCTGCACAAAATGCAATCTCGTCCCTGATGTTGGCACACGACCTGCAGATGTCCCAACCACCGTGAAGTAAAGACTGACCCGTGTACCACTGAATATACCGCGGAAATGAATTCCATAGACGCCGGGTGGCAAATCGTTGCTGACTTCCAGATCTAATGGGGGTTCATAGCCTATACGTCCCTCACCATCAGCCAGCCCGCGATCTGGAAAAAGGACATAGACTCCTGTGGGATCGGTGATCCACAGCTCGACCAGCTCGTTGGACTGTAAATTCTGGCCGCGCAATTGAAACACGGTACCAGGGCCACCCTCAGCCGGAGTAACCCTGCCGTTCACGCTATCAGGGCGTGGTGTACCAGGGCCAGCCACATAATCGTTGGTTAACTTAAAGGAAGCCGCACCAATAACAGCCGTGTTATGTCCCTGGGCAACCGCAGTATAGAACCCATTGCTCAGACCACCTGTGCCAAAATCAACCTGCACAAACCCTTCGTCAACCTGTACCGCCGAATCCCGTATCGGTGTGCTGGTACCATCGGGGCCAGTTATCCAGCTACTGACCCGTTCACCAGGGGCAAACCCGGATGCCTGTAGCCTGAACGGAGTGCCAGGAGGGGCGGCAACAGGAACGATAAAAGCCTGCCCCTGTATTGATAGTTCATCATGAGCGACGACACCTAAACGTGATGCATCACCAACCACGCCCCCCGTGCGATTAATGCGGAAATAACCAATCGCCTGATTGCCACTGCGCACGCCCTGGGCATTGAACGACCAGATACCACTCTGAAAGTCCTGGTTGGTCGTAATCTCGATACGGGCATAGCCAATTGACCCCTGGTCGTCGGCCCGCACTTGAAAATCGGCCCCAAAGGTTGATTGATCTGGCGCGGTTAACCAGATGCCCACGTTTTCGCGTGGACTAAAACCACGGGCATCAAGGACAAAAGTCGTTCCACGTGGGCCACTCTCCGGTATTACACGCGCATTGACACCGGGCGGAACCGGCGGTTCCTCTGGTTCAGGCGGGGGCGGTAGCTGTGGTGGCTGTGGTGGCTGCGGTGGCTGTGGCGGCTGCGGTGGCTGTGGCGGCTGCGGTGGCGTGCCAATCGGTGCCGGTGCGCCTGGAATAACGTCTGGTGGTAACGGCGGCGTTAATTCAGGCGGCACCAGCGCACGTCCCAGACTACTGATGATCACCCGCTGACCAGGAGCCCGCTCCGGCCAGTACTCAAAGCGTGCACGCTCGAAATACTGCACCGTATGCCACCGTCCATTTTCCAATACCTCGTAAATTTCCTCGCTAATCGGGAACCCAAAGATCCGCTCACCGCCGCGTGTCTCCCAGATTTCTTTAAACCCATACTGGATGATATGACCAGTTTCGGGAATATAGCGACGCTGAGCCGTATTCTGGATGGGTGGAACCTTCGGGAACACACGTCCCTGGGTATATTCAACGCCCAGGCGGCCGAGTTCAATAAAAGGTTGCCCATTGACATCGATCGTATACTCAAACCGGGCCCGCTCAAAATACTGGGTAATCCGTCCATTGGCTGCAATGTATTCTTCTGTAAGAGGAAATCCAAAGATTTCAATACCGCCATTATTTTCCCAGAACACCCGAAAAGCGCCACGCAGATAGTGGCCAGTTTCTGGAAAATAACGCAGATCGCTCTGAGACTGTACAGCCGGAAAGGATAGAATCAACACCCCTAACAACAAGAGCAGCGCTCCCCAACGCAATGGGAAGGATAATATGTGCCCAAGGCGTTGCGCCATTGTGGGCCTCCTCTCTGATTCGAGCATTCGGTGGATATATCAGATGTAGCAGAGCATCATTAGATTTACGATATTCGCTACTGATTCAGCTTTATAATAGACAATCCAGTATCAGTTTGTCAAGCACCTTCTGCTGCTTCCCCGTGATCGACGGCTCAGATTGAGACCTATGGTTCGGGTCAGGGTGTTGGTGTTAGCGAGAATATATTCTCCTCACCAAAAAAACGTTCGCCGGGCAAGGCCGGTAAGATGGGAGCCACATCTTCAAACGATGTACCGGGGCGACTTTCAGGCTGACCTTGTAAGATGGCCGTCACCGTGATAACCCCTCCATTGACGCTGGCTTCAAACACCAGCCAGCGATCAGTCGTATTGGTAATCCGCAGATCCAGATCATTATACCCACCATCAAACCAGATACTCACAGCATCCTGATAGCGGATGCCGCTCAATCCGTTGGGATGCAACTTGAACTGGAATGCATTCGGGGGTAAGAAAGGACGGGCGGCAATCACATAGCGGCTGGCAAGATCGCAGACACCGCCTCCAAGTACCGGAACACTGCGTGAGGGACGCCGTGGTGGTGGTTCAATTGGGCGTGCTTCTGGCTCTGATTCGGGTTCTGTTTCGGGCAAAGGTACCGGTACTGGCACTGACTGAGGGGCCGGCATAGGATTGAAGGGCAGTGGCTGTACATCAGGGCTAGATGGGATAACAATCTGCACCGTTGGCCGCAGTTGGGGGGTTGCAAGGGGTGCCTGGGTCGCAATCTCAAGCTGCGTGAGTGGCAGGGTTCCCTGATCGGCTTGATCGCCCAATCCTTGCGATCGCTGTATCAACCCGGTGTAATCTGGCTGCACAGCATAAAATGTTGAAGGCAGTTGATCACTATATCCCAGGTTTACATACACATCGCGCCAGGGTAGCAGGTGTGGACGTGGGCCAAGTGTTGCAATAAAAGAAAAGGTTGCCCCGGGCGGTAGCACGACCCGGCGCAACGCCCCGCCATTGGCGTTGAGCGCGGTCAAGACATTGTGCATAAATGCCCCTTCGCCTGGCTCCAACGTAGCCGAGAACGACTGCGGCACAATCGTCGGACTGGGGGTCAGGGTTTCCGTTGGGACAGGTGTGGCCGTGGCCGTATCGGTGGCTGTGGGTGTGGCACTGGGACTGACCACGCTGGCAGGGAACCAGTTGGCAGCATTGGCGAGTGGTTGCGGCGTAGCGCTCGGTGGTGCATGGGTCGGCGAAGGTGAGGGCCTGGCCCTCGTGGTTGGCCTGATCGCTGTCGTTGGCATGGGACTGAGAGTAATCTGGGCGCTCAGGGTCATATGTTGTGGTACCAGATACATCAACAGACCAGTTACAAGCGCCAGTACGATAACCATCAACGCTGTCAGAAACAGTAAACGTTTTATCATAAGCATCTTTTGCAACAGATCGAGAGTGGCAGCGTGGCCACAGGCAATCTGTTGATACAGCACACTACCGCACTTCCTATTATACTCACTTATGCAAGTAGGTACTCTTGAAGAACCCCTATCTGGTTGAACATTAATCCATGGCGTCTGGATAAGATAAAAATACATCCTATCCTGGGTAGCAACAGCCGGTGTACCCGTGACAAAATTAGGAGAAAAGTCACAATAGAGATAAATGTGCTCCAGTACTACAACACGACTTTATCTCGGCAGGGGTGGGGGCCTGCGACCCCCCGCACCTGTTCCTTTTCTGGCAAATCAAAGCCGCATCGCACCAGCAAGGTGATTTTTGACGAGCAAAGCCGCGCCGAGCTTCCCTACCTGGAGATGGCTCGTTATAGTAAGGTTGACAAACAGTTAAAAAAGCCTATACTACAACCTGAGTGTCCATCCAATCGCTGGTATATGAACAGAATATATGCGGTGGCTTGAAGTATATACCGGCTTGAAGTATATGCCCTTTGTGCCTGTGATAGCGTAGAAACGTTCAAATGCTGGAACGTACCGCTTTGCTGCAGGCCAAAACCAGGCGGTGATGAGCGACCGCGTAACTCGTATCCTTCGTTCGTAGGATAGAAGGAACCGACTATGCTCCTGGCTTTGCTTGCTCTGGCATGGATCGTCGGCATTATTAGTACAGCATGGTTCTCCCCTGCTCCAGCGCTGCTCGGCGTCCTGATAGGGCTGGGACTGGTAAGTACAGGCCTGGGATGGCACACCTATCCTGTGCGCCGGGCGGGGCTGATGCTCGTCTGTGCTGCGTCAGGCGGGTTGCACTTGCTCCTGGCACAACCTGAAGCAACCCCGCATAGCCTCACCCAACTGGCCGCGTATAGCTCTCATGATATCGGGTTGCAAGGCGTGGTACAGGCTGATCCGCGGCAAACTGAGGAGACGCAACAGGTTCTGCTTGAGACCGAATTAGCCAGCGTGGATGGCATGCTGATGCGCATTGAGGGTCAGGTACTACTGCATGTGCCTCCCTATCCGGCTTATCGCTATGGCCAGCGCCTGCTGGTGCATGGCCAGTTGCAACAACCACGCCCGGCCCGACATCCCAATCAGTTTGACTACCGCGACTACCTGGCTCGGCAGGGCATCTTTGTCCTGATGTATAATCCACTGGTCGAAGTGCTGCCAGGGGTTGATGGCAATCCCTTCTTGCGCGGGTTGCTGGCCTTCCGTACTCACTGCCATGCCCGACTGCTGCGTATGCTGCCCGAGCCACAGGCATCATTGGCCGCCGGGATTTTGCTCGGCCTGAAGGCGACCATCCCCACTGAAGTGCGTGATAGCTTCGCGGCAACCGGTACCGCCCACATTCTGGTGGTATCAGGATGGCATTTAAGTATCGTCGCAATGTTGCTGGTGACAATGACCACCCACGCGGGATTGAGCCGCCGCACAACATTTATCATCGTGCTAGCGTCCATCTGGGTCTATGCGCTATTTGTGGGTGGCACGCCCAGTGTGTTGCGCGCCGCTGTGATGGCCAGCCTGACGTTGTTTGCCAGTACTGCCGAACGCCGGGCAGAGCCGTGGACGCTACTGCTGCTGGCCTGTTTTGCGCTCACACTCCTGAATCCGCAAATCCTGTGGAATGTTGGCTTCCAGTTATCAGCACTGGCAACCGCCAGCCTGTTTGCCTTTGCAACACCGATTGAGGCCTGGCTGCTACGTTGTCCGCCATTGCGCTGGTCAGCCCTGGCATGGATGCGAGCCGCATTAACCGCAACACTGGCGGCCCAGATCCTGGCGCTTCCACTGATTATGTACCATTTCGGTACGGTGTCTTTGATTGCGCCGCTGGCGAATGTGTTGCTGGCTCCGGTACTGCCTCTGGCAATGCTGCTGGGTGGGTTGACGCTGGGAGCGGGGCTGATCTGGCTCGAACTGGGGCAGATCGTCGCGTTGAGTGCCTGGCTCCCGCTCACCTGGATTACGTATGTCACCGACTGGCTGGCCGAACTCTCCTGGGCAGCTATGAGGTTACCGCCGTTTCCATCATGGCTGCTCGCCGGCTACTATGGTCTGCTCGGTGGTTGGTATGTCTGGCAGCAATGGGCAGAAGGTGTTGTAGAGGTGGAAGATGTGCCCGTGCCCTCTGCACCAGAGCGCACTGAACCCAGCCCGGCAGCAGTACAATAAGGTGTTGTAGTGGCAGAAGACGTGCTCGTGCTACCCATCAGCCTGTGCTAAACGGTTGCGGTGTTTGTATTGCTAATAATCGATACCATGTTCACGGGCCCACATGATCGCTTCGGCCCGTGAGTTTACCCCAAGTCGGGCATAAATGCGACTGGCATAGTTACGTACAGTTTGCTCCGACAGGTTTAGCTGAGTGGCTATGCGCAAATTGCCCCAACCTTGAGCGATCAGGCACAGGATTTCTTGCTCACGTGCAGTGAGGGCCAGGAACTTCCAATGGGTTGATGTTCCCCGTTTCCAGCGACCGACCTTCCTGGCGATTGCTGGACTAAACCAGGTTTTACCCTGGGCAACAGTGCGAATGGCTTGCACAACGACGTTCGTTGTTTCACCTTTGAGCAAGTAGCCCATCACACCAGCAGAAAGCATCTCCTGCACACTGGTGTCATCGTCCATCATCGTCAAGATCAAGATCTGCGTAGTCGGGCAATGCTGCCGGACATACGCCACGGTCTCGGTCGCGGTGGGGCCAGGCATATGCAGATCGAGCAACAGCACGGTCGGTTGTAATTCACGACACAGGTGCTGCGCCTGCGTGCCATCACTGGCTTCCCCAACCAGCATAATATCCGCCTCCACCGCCAGTGTCTTACGCAAGCCTTTGCGCAAGATTGGATGATCGTCTGCCAGCACAATACGTATAGGACTGGTTGTCATGGGTTTTCCTCTCGTACTGACCGCCCCTGAACGATACCAGATTGCTACGACGCACCGGATACTGCCAAAAGCAACACGCGATGCGCTGGTTCGGTCGGGCGAGGAAACGTGTACTACGTTTGCAAGTTAGCAAAATACAAAAACATATGCATATCGTAACACGGTATGCCATAATATGCGAGAAGCATTGCTTCCCTGCATGGCTACGTCAACATCCCGGTAATCAGCCGTACGTTGTTAACCGAGATTGTAGCATACCCTGGCTAGTGCCCCAGAACTGGCTCAAACCGGAATGGAGCTTCACCTTCACCTGACAACCATGCTATCATATATCTACGAGGTGATAGTAATGTCCAATTTTCAGGATGTGCGCATCCTCTACATAGAAGATGATCCCGACGCAGCACGACTGGTGCAGAAATGCCTGGAGCGTGCAGGTTATACTGTTGATCTGGCATGCGATGGTGCCGAGGGTTTGCAGATGTATAATGCGGCCATCCATACGCTGGTGGCTGTGGATCAGAACATGCCTGTCTATACTGGCCTGGATGTGATACGTTCTCTCGCCTCACGCGGATCATTGCCACCGCTCATTATGATCACGGGGACAGGCAGTGAAGAAGTTGCGGTTGAGGCCATGAAGCTGGGAGCCAGCGATTATCTGGTCAAGGATGTTGAGGGACGCTATCTGCGTCTATTACCGCTGGTGATTGAACGCACGCTCAAGCAACAGCAGCTCGCGGAGCAAAAGCGGGTGGCCGAGGAGGCGCTCCGCGAACGTGAGGCGATCTACCGCGCCATGTTTGAGAAAAACTGGGCGGTCAAGCTCTTGATTGAGCCAACAACCGGAGCCATTGTAGACGCCAATCCCGCAGCCAGCGCGTTTTATGGCTATTCCTTAGACAGGCTGCGCACAATGAATATCGCAGACATCAACGATCTACCGCCCCAGGAGATTGCCGCCGAAATGGAGCAGGCCCGCAACCAGCAACGGGTATACTTCAACTTTCGTCATCGGCTGGCAACCGGGGAGGTGCGCTATGTAGAAGTATATTCCGGGCCGATCGAGACCCGGGGCCGGGTGCTGCTCTATTCGGTTATTCACGACATTACCGACCGCGTGCAGGCCGAGGCGGCCCTACGAGCAGCGCATGTCGAACTGGAACAGCGCGTGCAAGAGCGCACCGCTGAACTGGCCCATACCAACCAGGCCTTGTATGCCGAGATTGCCGAACGTCACCGCGCCGAGGCTGATCTGCGCCGGCGAAACGAGCAGTTAGCTATCCTCAACCTGGTCACTGAAGCCGTGAATCAGTCGCTGGCACTTCCAGAAGTATTGATTACCCTGCGCTCCATTTTCGCTCAACATTTGCATATCACTGCCGGTGTCATTTATTTGTATCATGAGGCCGAAGACAGCCTCTCCATTGAGACCGTATGGGGCATCCCTGAACCAGCGCCACTGACCATATCAGGACAACTTGCGGTGGCAAGCGCACACAACTGGCAAGTGGTTCGTGAGCAGATACCAGTTATTTTAGATAACATCCCTTGCCTTCCCCCCGCATTAGAAGCGCTCCAGTGTACATTTGGGAGAACACACTACCAGTACCTGGGGATCCCTCTCCTGGCTCAGGGTGAAATCCAGGGTGTACTGGATCTCTTTAGCACACATCCCGAAGCCTTTCATACCGATCATATCACCCTGTATACAACGGTTGGGCAGCAGGCCGGTTCTGCTATTCAAAAGGCACGTTTGTTTGAACAGGCTCAGACAGCACGCGAGCGCCTCCAGGCACTCTCCTGGCGTCTAGTTGAGGTGCAGGAGAACGAACGACGCACCATTGCCCGTGAGTTGCACGATGAGGTCGGGCAACTCTTGACCAGTATGCGTCTCTCAATCGATATGCTATGTCGGCTACCAGTAGAGAAGGTGGCTTGCCGCCTGGAGCAACTCCGCACACTGGTGGAGGAGTTAATGCAGCGTGTGCGCGAGATGTCGCTGCAACTACGCCCACCCATGCTTGATGATCTGGGGTTGTTGCCAACCCTGCGCTGGTATATTGATCGCTATATGTCGCAGACCGGTATCCAGGTTATTTTTAAACATGGCGGCCTGGATCAGCGGCGCTTTGCGGCCAACATTGAGACCGCGGTCTATCGCATGGTGCAGGAAGGGCTGACCAACGTGGCGCGCTATGCCGAGACACCAGAGGTCGTGGTACGGGTCTGGGCCACAGACACGATGCTGGGAGTTCAGATTGAAGATCAGGGGCGTGGCTTTGATCCGGTACGTGCTCTGGACAAACATGCATCGATCGGGTTGTCTGGTATGCGCGAACGCATGTTGTTGCTCGGCGGCGATTTACGTATCCAGTCCGCCCCTGGTCAGGGCAGTCGGCTGGCGGTTGAGTTGCCATTATAAGCCGTATGCGAGCAGATCAGCCAGGCGTCGCTGCATCCGCCAGGCTGCCAGTGGCGAGGAGGCCGATTGCAGCCAGCGGGCCAGCTCACCAATTGCGGCTATGCGGCGTGATTGTATCGCCCGGCGTTGGGAGAGCAGATCTGGCAGTTCACTCAATGCCTCCAAGCGCCCCGCAACTATTGCAGGTTGGTGCCGCAACGTGGCATAGGCCAGCACCAGCAGATCGTAGCGCAAGATCGCCGGCAGGCAGGCAAGCAGCAGTGCCGCGGGCAGACAGCGCACAATCACCCGCAGGCGATTGCGCGCTAGTAACCGTTGCTTGAACGCACTGCTCTGACCAGCACTGGCAGAGTAGACATGTCGCGCCTGTGCAGTCGGTGCCAACCAGCATTGCCATCCACGCAGGCGAGCGCGCCATGCCAGATCCACATCTTCCAGATAGTTGAAGAAATGAGCCGCAAAGGGGCCGGTATCCTCAATCAATTCACGCCGCAACAGCGCCAACCCACCGCTAGCCCCGAAGATTTCGATCGGCAGCGACGGGAGAGCATCCGTAGGCACCCCTAACCAGCGATCAAGCGCGACGCCATCGTGCTGAATCTGAATGCCTGCCGAGGCAACGATCAGCGGGTGCCGACTAAACGTCAGCACACCCGCCACCGCTCCCGCCTCTGGATGCGCCTGCATGGTAGCCCACAACGCCGCCACGCATCCCGGCTCAACCAGGGCATCATCGTTGCACAGCAGCAGCAACGTACCCTGTGCAGCCTGGATACCCGCATTCGTGCCACCGGCAAAGCCCAGATTGCGAGGCAGTTCTAGCAAGCGGATATCCGGCATATGCACCCGCGCCCACGCTGCTACCCCGTCGCGCGAGCCATTATCCACCAGCACGATCTCGTCATCGTCGCCCAACTGCGCACGCAACGCTGCCAGGCAGGCCGGCAAATAGCGCCGGGCGTTCCAGGAGGGAATAATGGCTGAGATCGGCGGTCGTGTTATGCTGATGCTGTTCATCGTTCCTTCTCGTCTCAGCAATGACATCTTCACCGGTTAACGTATTGCCCCAACCGTAGATGTAGACCAGTTATGGCTAGATATGATTATAATATGGCAGGCGCAAACCAGGCATACGCCAGATTATAAAGGAATACACCGGGGATGAATACCACCAGAACTATAATCGAAGAAACATTTCGCTCGCCATGCTGGTTGCACTGGCAAGCGACAACAACGCCTGCTGGACATGTGCTGGTCACTGCAGACGGGTTGCGCCTGTTGCTATCCAGAGCGCAGCGCACAGGCTATGCCAATACGCAGATTGATGATTATGCACGCCTTCCACGCCACCGGTTTCCCTGGAAGCCGCCAGTGCGCCTGACGGTGCGGGCCAGGGCATCAAGCATGCTGGCCGGTACTGCCGGATTTGGCTTCTGGAACGACCCGTTTGCTCCTGGCCGGCGTGGTCTGGCTCTGCCAGCGGCCATCTGGTTCTTCTATGCTTCGCGGCCATCCGATATGCCGCTGGCACAGAATGTACCGGGACATGGCTGGAAAGCTGCCTGTATCGACGCCACACAACCTGCAGCACTGGCCTGGGCACCACTGGCTCTGCCAGTGCTCTTGCTCAACCAGTGGCAACCGCTGTATCAGCGTATCTGGCCGCATGTACAACGCGCACTGCGTATCAGTGAGGCTATGCTTCCGCCGCTTGATACGCAGTGGCACGAGTATACGCTCGAATGGTGGCCGAATGGTGCCCGATTCTCTGTCGATGGCCGAATCATGCTGGAAAGTGATCGCGCACCACGCGGCCCGCTAGGCTTTATCGCCTGGGTGGACAATCAATGGGCCGTGGTAACACCCCGTGGGCGTTTCGGCTGGGGTTTACTGGAGGTTGCGGGCCTTCAAGCGCTCGACCTGGCCTCTGTGCGAATCGAGCGCCTGGAGTGAGCAAACACCAGACACTGCGTGCTTAACGCAACGCGAATGTCACCTGCACCTGAGCGCTGAAGCTCTGTTCGCCTGTCTGGATCGGTACTGAAGCCATAGTATCTTCGGCAAAATCACGCTCCTGGGGAACCGGAAACGGCATACTGCCAATGCTCTCGGTAATCACCAGAATGTCACCCAGGTTGTTGCCGCTGCTTTGAGCCAGTTGCCCCGCCCGCACACGCGCATCAGCCACCGCCTGGTCGCGTGCCTGCGTCAGCAACTCGGTCGGATCGGCCACCCCAAAACGAATGCCATAGACCCGATTGGCCCCCACATGCACCACCTGATCCAACAGCGTTCCCGCCTGATCCAGATCGCGAATAGTCACCGAGACCATATTGCTCACGCGATAGCCAACCACCTGGCGTCCCGCATTATCATAGGTCGCGCTGATGTTAAAACTGCTGGTCTGAATATCTTTCTCGGCGACCCCCAGTTCCTTGAGCCGGTCAATAATGGCCTCAGCCTGGGTGTTGTTCTGGGCTAAAGCCGCCTGCGTGGTGTTTGCCTCGGTTTCGACTCCAATCTGCACATAGGCAGTGTCTGGAATACCCTTGACCTCGCCCTGCCCAATCACTGTAATATGCCGGGCAGTGGATGCGCCACCGGCTGGTTGCGCCTGAGCCGAACTGGTCAGCAGCAAACTGAGAACAATCGCCAGAATAGCCACCAGTAAAACACTGGTAAAAACCCCAAAAATAATCAGTGTACGACTTGCCATAATTTTTGATTCTCCTGATAGGCGCGAAGCGCTGTGATTCCTGTATACCAGAAGGACGGCGACGAACAGGCAAAAGTTCCCCTCACTCCACGCCCAGCGGCTGAAGCCGCGGGCGACCAGCGGCAAAGCCAGCCTGCGCTGGCTCTAACCGGCCACGCAAGCGGCCTTTGGAGCACGAGCCGAAGCCTTCAGGCCCGGCGGGCCAGTGGGTTGCGCGTGCAGAACTTTACATCACACCCGGTGTCAGGGTGCCAGACTCCGGCTTGACGCCAACCAGGTTGTGTGCTATAGTCGTACCAGGATAGAGACAGCGCGAGCTTCTGTGGGAAAAACGTCTGGAATCTATGCAACCGTTTGCACCCAACTTTTTCTTTTTTTCGTTTGTTTATGCCAGCTATGATAAAGACTGGTTGCTCCGCGTTGGGTAAGATCTAAACGTAACAGACAGATAGATAAACGACAAGGCGTGGAGCAACAAATTCCACGCCTTCTTTGTTTATCTCGAATGACAGCGAGGTTGATGATGACTATGTGGTGTCGCGGAATCCGGGGGGCAACCACGGCAATGGACAATACACGTGAGGCGATACTGGAGGCCACCCGAGAATTGTTGGAACAACTGATTGCCGCAAATGGCATTGTGGCCGAAGATATTGCCAGCGCGTTCTTTACAACCACGACCGATCTCAATGCCGAGTTTCCGGCGGTGGCAGCCCGCGCCCTCGGATGGCTCGATACTGCATTGCTGTGTGGGCACGAAATGATGGTACCGGGCAGTCTGCAACGCTGTATTCGAGTACTGGTGCATTGGAACACCACCCGCCGTGCCGATGAGATTGTGCATGTCTATATTCGTGGTGCCCAGAATTTACGACCGGAGCGAGCGGCACTGGTGGCACTGACACCAGTGCCGCAAAAACCGCAGCCTTGATGATATGTATGACCAAGAGCTTACTGCGAGAGGAGGATCGTTCGATGATTGTGATTATGCGCAGCAATGCAACGACTGAGCATATTGAGGCCGTTCTGGAACGGCTACAGGAGTATGAGTTGAAGGGGCATCTGATCCATGGCGAGGAACGCACCATCGTGGGCGTGGTTGGTGCGGCTATTCCGCCCACGTTGCAGGAGGAACTGGAGGTCTTTGATGGTGTCCAGGAGACAGTACGTATTACCCGGCCTTACAAACTGACCGGACGTGAATTTCATCCCCACGATACGATTGTCGATGTGTGCGGCATCAAAGTGGGCGGCAACGCCTGCGTGGTGATTGCCGGGCCATGTGCAGTGGAAAGTGAAGAACAGATTATCGAAACCGCACGGGCGGTACGCGAGTATGGCGCAACCATGCTGCGCGGAGGCGCCTTCAAGCCACGTTCGTCACCCTACACCTTCCGCGGGTTGGGTGAGTTGGGGTTGCAACTGCTGGCGCAGGCGCGAGCCGAAACCGGTTTGCCCATTGTTACCGAGGTTATTACGCCGACCGACGTGGAACTGGTGGCCCGCTACGCCGATGTCTTGCAAATCGGCGCTCGTAACATGCAGAACTACCAACTGCTGGAGGAAGTCGGACGAACCGGCAAGCCAGTCTTGCTTAAGCGAGGCCTGTCGGCTACCTTTGAGGAGTGGCTGCTGAGTGCCGAATATGTGGTTGCACAGGGCAACCCGAACGTAATCCTGTGCGAACGTGGCATCCGTACCTTCGAGACGGCCACGCGCAACACGCTGGATCTGAACGCCGTGGCACTGGCGAAACGACGCTCGCATCTACCCGTGATTGTCGATCCCAGCCACGGCACTGGCAAATGGTACCTGGTACAACCAATGGCACTGGCAGCACTGGCTGCCGGTGCTGATGGCATCATTATTGAGGTACATCCCGATCCTGACCGGGCACGGAGCGATGGGAATCAATCATTGACCCCGGAGAACTTTGCCCGAATGATGCCGCCCTTACGCGCCGTTGCGTCCGCTATGGGGCGTTCGGTGGTCGCTTAGCACGGACACCAATATTTTCCCCGTTCCGTGAAGCGCCCGCTCTTGTCGGCGGATAGCCAGCGACGCTATAGCAATCCTAAGTTGTGCAGCACCGGAGTCTCGGCTTGAGCCTGGCCTCGCTCTGTCCCGGCTTTCGTCGGGGCTCCCGTGTCCCATTGACAGTACTACAACGAGCTATCGCCTGGGTAGGAAGGCGCAGCGCGGCTTCGCCCCGCCGAAATTACCGGGAACAGGCGTAGGAACCGCACCCTCCACCCCTGCTGACATGAAGTCGCGTTGTAGTGATGGAGGCGTGCTATAACTGAAATTTTCATCATAATCTAATGATACGACGACAGCAAAGTAATAATTTCAATAGTACTGTGCAGCAGAGCAACCTGCTGCTGTAGCAGGATTATCTTTTTAATGCTATGTCCACCTTGCCTCTGTCAAAAAAAACCCCTCGATTGTCAGCCATCGTTAACGAATTGTCAGTTACTACCGGTAGTCTATGGCTTGACACCCCCCCCTTGCATGTTATAATTGGCCTGACCCTGTTGATTGGCATTGTGCGAGGAATTATAACCTGGTGAGACAACCGTTACCCCATCTCCGTAACCTGGCTATTGCATCGCTGGCGATATTGCTCGTGCTGGTCGTTGCCTTACAACCGGATTTTGCTCCAATACTGGCGCAGGTCGAAGTTGAGTTTGTTCCAGATCGTTTGGATCGAGAGGAAAGACCAAGTCAAACCGTTGAATTTACATTCTCTCTTATCAACAACGTTCCCCAGGGACGTACCTATGATATTACAGTGTTAGACTTGCCCGCGGGCTATGTGGTTGTCATTCCTACAGCATCCCTTACATTAGCTGGTAATGGCGGACGCGCTGACGTTCGAATTCTTGTTACTATTCCTGATAATGAAATACGCCGTACAGTAATAGGGCGAGTTCGTGCCCGTGACCGTGATCAGGGACAACGTGAAGCTTTTGCTCAAATCCGTATTAACGTCGATGGCCCCACGCCCACCCCCACCAATACTCCCGTTGGCACCAACACACCGACGCCCACGGCTACCCCCACGATTGGCTTGTTCTGTGAGGATGCGTTTGAGCCGGATAATCGGCGCGAGCGAGCGCGGGTGATCGATGTCAACACCAACCAGGAACGCACGATCTGTCCTGCGGGCGATGAAGACTGGCTGGTGTTTGGCGGTGTTGGCGGTAAGATTTATACGATTGATATTATTCAGATGTCGCCTGGTCTGGATCTCACCCTGGAATTGTTTGACTCTGATGGCAACAGCCTGGCCTTTAACGATGACTTTTTTGACCGCGATCCTCCCAATCCATTTGATATGCGCCCGCGTATTCAAAGCTGGCAATCACCACGTGATTCCCAGTATTTCATCCGCGTGCGCGATGCTGCCGGGCGGGGTGCGCCCGGTTATACCTATACCATTGCTCTACTCGGTGAAAGTTATGGCATTACGCCAGTTGCTGTACCCGAAATTTGTCTCGACCGCTTTGAACCCGATGGGTTGCCCGAGCAGGCACCGCTGATTACCTCCAACGAGATCCAAGAAAATCGCCGCCTCTGCCCCGATGGTGACGCCGACTGGGTGACATTCTTTGGGAGTGCGGGCAAGCGTTATTTCATTTATACTGATACACGGCGCTATCGTGGTGCGATTGATGTCAATCCTGGTACCCAGGCTGGTGCGGATACGATCATGCTCCTCACTGACCGTGATGGCATCAGCGTGCTGGACATGAATGATGATATTCCGGGCGGCAATACGCTTGACTCGCAGATCGAGTTTATCCCCGAAGTTGATGGGTTCTACTTTGTGCAAGTCAAGAATGTTGGGGACATCGGTGGTCCGCTGATCCGCTATGATCTGGTGCTACAGCTTTGCGTACCAGGCCAGACCAACTGTGGGCGTCCAGCGGCTAATCTCGATCTGCCACGTCCACCCGCTGGCCCGCCGCAACCCACGGTGTCGCCCACCTCTGTGGCGACACCGGTCGAGGAGTTTCTGCTAAATGAGATCAGCAATACCCGTAGTGGTAGTATCATTAACCGTGCCACGGCAACGCCCACGTCCACGGCAACGTCGCTGGCAGACCAGGAGTGAGTGACCTGGATCAGAAACAGGTGAATCGTGATCGGTATCAATAATAGTCCAACGGCAGGGGAGATGACTCAGCGTGAGTCGTCTCCCCTGCCATCGTGCCCATACTATGCATGCCCGTTCTGCATATGACGAGGTGGTCGAGGTCAGTCGGTATCTGCTGACGGCGATCGGGCGACGTCAGGCTACCTCACTGGCCGAAGCCCAGGCGGCAGCCTATGTTGATGGCCGCCTACGCCGAGCCGGAATGCGTGTGAATGCCGATACCTTCCAGGCACCGATCAACATGGGTCTGCTGTATCCACTGCTGGCCTTGCTCGCACTGGGAACAGGCTTGCTGGCACACTGGCTCCCCCTCCCTGCCAGTCTATTTGCTCTCTGGCTCTTGCTCGTGGCACTGAGCGACGGTCTGATACCGCTTCCACCGCTACTGACAATCCGCCGTGACTGTCAGAATATTATCGGCACCCGGGCCAGTGAGCAACGGCCACGCTGGCGTGTCGTATTGCTGGCACCGCTGGATTCAGCACCCGACCGCACCATCCGCAATAGCTGGATCGCCGGGCAGCGTATGGCAGTACTGGGCCGTAGTATAGCCCTGGGCCTGCTGGCATTGCTGGCATCCCTCCATGCCATACGTCCACACGAGAACTGGTCGTATGCTCAGGCCTTGCCCCTGAGCTATCTGCTTGTCACCCATCTACTGTTGCCCGTGCGTATCGGAACCGCGCCCGGTGGCGCAGGAGCGCTGGCCGTGCTGCTCGCTGCTGCCGAGCGCTTGAATGCCCTGCGCACCGTTGAACTGTGGACAATAGCGCTGGGCGCAACTGCCACAGGCAATACAGGTCTGTACAACCTGCTACAGCGTTATCCTTTTCCGCGCAGCGAGACACTCTTTCTCAACCTGGAATCGTTAGACCGCGGCCAGTTGACCTACGCTGCACGAGAGGGCGTATTGCATGTACGACGAGCTGATCCGTTGCTGATTCGCCTGGCGGCAACTATTGGCGCCGCTGATCCGCAGATTAACGTTGAGCCGCGTTCCTACCATACGGCACCATCGATTGCTGCACCATTGCAACGCCAGGGCTATCGCGTATTAACGTTCTTGACCTACGTTCCTGCAGATACCGATCTGGCCCTGGATACGCCTCTGGCCCAGATCGACCCGCAGGTGTTAGAACAAGCAACTCGACTGGTGGTGAGCATAGTGCAGCATCTGGATACCGAGCCACTCACGAGGTTGACACCAGCACTATCCGGTCGCCCTGCCCGTAAACGGGCGGGCTTTGCGTGAGTAGCCCGCCCGCTGAGGCATCAGGCTACTATGGGGAATCAGAGCGAGACAGCGTTCCGTCAACACCGATTTGCGTCTTCCCACGCACTGTGGTATGATCGCCAATGCCCCGCCTTGCACGTGAGATGGGTGTATGTTTTGAGCCAACATAGTTTCGAAAGGGAACCTGATTCCTCTAGAGTGGGCCATGCGGCGGGCCGCAGAATCCACGGGCAGGTACCCACCTGGCAAATGCCGGTTCGAAGCAAACTCATCCACGGCAATGGCAGGGTTACATATGTGCCCGCTGTCCATAATGATTGCTCTGTTTGACGGCTGGTTGAGAGATCCATGCTGTACCTCCTGTATGGTCCTGATGAATTAGCCCGTAGCGAGGCGCTCATCGCCTTACGCGCCAGGCTCCCCCCCGATGTGGCCACATTGAACAGCACGACCTTCGATGGCCGCAAGCTCAAGTTCGAAACGCTGGTCAGCGCCTGCGAAGCCCTGCCATTTCTGGCCGACCGGCGGCTGGTGATTGTCTATGATGCTTTGAAACACCTCCAGGCTGGTAAGGAACGCGATGCCCTCCGCGCCTACCTGGAACGTGTCCCACCCACATGTGATCTGGTTTTTGTTGAAACTGAAGATGTTGACAAACGCAATACGTGCTTTACCTACCTGAAGAAAGCGGGGCAGGTCTCCGAATTTCAGCCGCGTACCGGAGTCGATTTGCTACACTGGCTACAGGCGCGGGCACAGGCACTCCAGGTACGCCTGGACAGCGCTGCAGCCCAGCTTCTGGTCGATTATGTGGGCAATGAGAGTCGTATGCTGGCAACCGAACTGGATAAACTGGCAAGTTATGTCGGACAAAAGGGACGGATTACGACTGCGGTGGTGGATCTGCTGGTACAGGATGCGCAGGAGCAAAACCTGTTTGCCTTTATTGATGACCTGAGCCTGCGCCGAGGAGCCGCAGCGCTACGTGGTGTGCGCGCGCTGCTAGCAGATGGGCAAGCAGCACCCTATATTCTGTTTATGCTTGCGCGGCAGGTGCGTATCTTGCTGTGTGTGCAAGAACTCGCAACCCAACATAGACATGCTGAGGACATTGCCGCGCAACTCAAGCAAAAACCATTTGTAATTCGCAAGGCATTAGCACAGATCCGCAACTATCAGAGGAATGAACTCGAGAGATTCCATGATCGCCTGATCGAATACGATCAAGCGATCAAGACAGGACGCATCCAGGCCGAAGTAGCACTGGATCTGCTGGTGATGGAAATAGGTGCAGAAGAGCGGCACAAAGGGTCATGAATATCAGCACAATCCGCTGCCGCCGCTCGCAGTCATCCACTGACGGGCTGGCGTGCCGCATGAAACTTCTTCCACAAGCGCGACTTCCGGCGAGCAACATTGTTTTTATGCAGAATGCCCTTGACCGCCGCTTTATCCATCGTGCTAATCGCTATGCGCAATGCTTCTTCGCTCGGGTTGCCACTCATAATTGTCTGTTCGGCCTTCTTAATCATCGTTTTGACACGAGAACGATACATTCGATTGCGCATGCGCTTACGCTCATTCGTACGGATACGCTTTTTTGCTGAAGACGTGTTCGCCAAAGTACAATACTCCCTCAATACAGCTTGCTCAAACCAGATTAAGATAACCCATGCATCCAGTTGGTATATACCCACCTGTTGCACTGATACTGGAGACTACCCTGAACAAGGATTATAGCAGAAGGATCTAGCTCGTGCAACTCTCATTGCTTGTCCAGCGGGTACGTGGCCCGCTCTTGAACAGTATGATCGTGATGAGCGGCTACGTGCTCAGCCGTATCACTGGCCTGGGGCGCGATGTGGTGATTGCCAGACAGTTTGGTACCAGCGCCGATCTGGGTGCCTACTATGCCGCGTTTCGGGTCACCGATCTGCTCTACATGGTAATCATTGGCGGTGCGCTGGGCAGTAGTTTTATTCCGGTCTTTATCCAGGTCTGGCAGCGGGACGGGGTCGAACGTGCCTGGCATCTCGCCAGTGCAGTGGTTTCGTGGGCGTTGCTGCTGCTGGCGCTCGCCAGTATGGTGCTGTGGCTGCTCGCTCCTACCCTGACAGCCCGTATTTTTGGTGGTACAGCAACCGATGTGGCTTTAACGGCACAGATTATTCGCCTGTTTCTGCTCTCACCACTCTTACTCGGCCTGGGTGGTCTAGCAATGGCCGCCCTGAATGCGCAGGATCGCTTCACCCTGCCCGCTCTGGCTCCAGCCCTCTACAACCTGGGAATCATCGGCGGGGCGGTGCTGCTCGCACCGCAGTGGGGCGTCTGGGGCTTGAGCTGGGGGGTAATTATCGGAGCTGCGTTGTATCTACTCATCCAGCTACCGGGACTGTGGCGTATGGGTATGCGCTTCCAGGTGACGCTCGGTTGGCACTTGATGGAACTCAAAACGATAGCGCAGCAGATGACCCCACGTGTTTTTGGCCAGGCAGCAGCACAGATCAGCCTGTTGATCACGGCAGCACTAACCACCCGGTTAGCGCTGGGTTTTGAACAACTGGCCGGTTTGAACTATGCCTATCAGTTGATGTTATTGCCCTATGGGGTCTTCGCATTGAGTCTGAGTACCGTCGCCTTCCCACGCCTGGCACGGCTGATTGCCGAGGAGCAGCATGCCGAACTGCATGCAAGTGTGCGCCAGACGCTGGCGATCATTCTGTGCCTGATGCTCCCTGCTACCGCTGGCCTGCTTATCCTGAATATCCCGCTGGTACGTCTGCTCTTTCAACGCGGTGAGTTTGATCAAGCATCACTGGCGCACACAGTGGCTCCGATGCTTGGCTATGCCACGGCGTTACCAGCCTTTGCTGCTTCGGAAATTCTTATTCGTACCTTCTATGCGATGCAGAAAACCTGGCTGCCCGTTTCAATCGGGTTGTTTCAGGTTACCCTGAACCTGAGCATTGGCATCATGGCCTTGCTGCTGGGCGGCGGCGTTAGTATGCTGACGATGGCCTTTAGTCTTGCCAACAATGTCGAGGCGATCCTCCTTTTTATCCTGCTGGGCCGGCAACAACCCGGTATCTGGCGCGATCGCTCGCTCTGGCGTTCTATACGAGCGGCACTGCTGGCAACCAGTGTTGTCGCGCTCTTTTGGTATGGGATGAAATATTATTCGCTCGCATGGTTGCCGTTTCTGGCACTCACTGGTCAGTATGTCTGGCAACGCGACAGTATTGGTTTACTACTATGGCTTGTGGTTGTGGGAGGAGCGGGAGGTGTCCTCTACATGCTGGTTGCTGCTGCATGCGGTATGCCAGAGGCGCAGGAATTCTGGACACGCGTACGGCGATACCTATCCTGGTTCTAGACATTAACGCAGCCAGCGTCGGCAGGTAATGGTCGTTCCCTGCCCCGCAACAGAATGAATATCCATTTCGTCCATGAGGCGCCGTGTTCCAGCCAACCCCAATCCAGACACTGCCGCAGCCGGGTGGCCGTCATTTAAGAAAAGATCAAGATTGGCGATGCCTGGCCCCTGATCCTCAAAGATCATCTCAATGCCAGACCGCGTATCATGGCGTATCTGCGCAATCGTGACGCTACCCTCACCAGCGTACAACAAAATATTGCGTGCCAGTTCGGAAGTGGCCGTGGCAATCCGTGCCTGATCAATCGCGCTAAAGCCCATACTGCGAGCAACATCACGAGCAGCCATCCGTGCGGCAATAATGTCCGCATCGGAACGGATCGAGACTACATGAGGCGCAATCTGGTGCATATTGGTTATAAACCTTGACGCCGGTGTCATCATACTATTCTGCAAAAGATTCCATTGCGCCACGTTCTGTGCGAGAACGTGGAAGACACATCGCTGAACTTGTACATACTCAAATGAGACCCGCATGATCCTTTCGTAAACCTGTATTTCCTCCTCAGCAACCACCCGATGAAACAACACTACGTAGTAACACGCAGACCTGGCAGTTGTGCATACAATTGTCGAAAGCCCTGCCCCAGTTGATCATACCCGAAGGAACAGACAACTTTAGCTCGTCCATGGACACCAAAGCGATAGCGCAAACCAGCGTCCTCCCCCAGAGTACGCACATAATCCGCAAAAGCGTTCACATCATTGCACGCTGCCAGGAAGCCGTTCTGCCCGTGATCGACCACTTCTGGCAAGGCACCCGCATTGGTAGTTACCACTGGTCGCCCACATGCCAGAGCCTCGGCTGGTGCAATTCCAAACCCTTCCAGGCGCGAAGGAAACAACAGCATATCACAACTCTGATAGGCAGCTACCAGACCCGCACGATCCGGCGCGCCAATCGGCGTCATCCGTGGATGGGGCGGTGCGATATGGCTGCCCTGAAATCCACTCGTATAAAAAAGATGGTAATCGGCGGGCAAACGATCCATGATCAGGGGCAACAGGTCAAACCCTTTGCGTCGGGTACGATTACCCACAAATAAAAGACGAATACGAGCGGTGCTGGCCGGCAGACCATCATCACGGCGTACAAAGCCGGGTGTGGGCTTAAAAACTGATGTATCTATGCCATCAAAAATCAGCACTGTATCTTTGCGCCCATAGGTTTGTTCGACCTGGCGTTGGGTAAAGCGGCTTACGCATACTACCGCATCGGCCTGTGTAATTGAGAACCCATCATAACGCGCCTCTATCAACTGATAGAACAGGCGTTGCGTCAACGAACTGTACGGTCGCAAGGCAGGATCGGTCGTCAGATGATGCACCGTTGTTACTACCGGCAAGCCTGTTGAGCGGAGGGCAAAACCGACACGGGAGCGTCCCTGGACGACATTGAACCCATGCCACCACCCCGGTGGCAACCCATAGGGAATAAGAAAGGGCATAAAGTTATAGATTTCTGGCAGACGCAATAACTCGGCCTCTAACCCGGCCGCACGTACCGAACGGGTGATATTCTGAATACCAAAATCAACCCCACCGCGACCCACGGGTGAAACGTACAACACACGTATGGTCATATCTCTGTCCTGGTCACCGGCTTCTCGACCACAATAAAGTAGTTCCCACAGCGCATCCTCCCAAACAGCCAGAGATCACACTCCATCAGCAGCGTAATCGCCTGGAGCGCATAGTACGTCATACCCTTCTGTTCCAGGCGCTTGCGCATGTGCTGACGAGCATGAAGTTCGCGTACCGTTCCTGCCGCCAGTGATGTACCTTGCGCTGATTGACTGCGGTTGCGTAGCGCTGATCGGCCCATTACCACTTCGCCCAGTTTCATCACCACATGTTCAACAAAAGAAGTAAAAAGCGTATTCCAGAAAACAACCTGTACTGGACGCAGCCCAGCCCGATGCATGGCTTCTAGCACATCTTCCCAGGTCTCCAGAGCCTTGATATGATCTGATTTACGTCGTTCCTCGCGCTGAAAATCGTACCATCCCGCCCGCACAAACCACTGCCCCAGGCGGCGACTGAGATCAATCAGCGGCTGCAGTCGGGAAGGTTCTCGTGTATTTGAGAACACCATGAAACGTCCACCCGGACGCAAAACCCGCGCTGTCTCCCGCAGATACGCGTCAATAACCTCCTGGGGGAAATGCTCCAGGACATCTATCGAGAACGCTTTGTCAAAGCTATTATCGACAAAGGGTAGCACCCGCGAATCGGATTTTGCCAGTGCCACTCGTTCAACAGCCGCATCGGCAAAGAGTGTCGCCGGGTCACTGCCCACCATGAGCGCCACCCGATCAGCATTCCAGGCAGCAAACTTGGCGGTACCACACCCGTTATCCAGAACCGTATCAACGGGCTGAAATTGGAGTAATCGTGCAAGAACACGATTGCGTACACCGGCTGCCAGTAATGGTGGTGCAAGCTCGCGATAATCGAGTTCCTGCGCCAGTTGCGCTTCCTCAGCCACATACTTCGACACATACGCAAACCGCTTCCCGTGTGGTATCAAGTCAATATACCCATCACCTATCTGATAGATACTACCACAGGCGGCACAGCAAACTGCCATATCGGTCACATATAGCTGTTCCGAACCACAGGTCGGACACTGGAGGAGCGGAAAAAGCGCCCGAGGTACCATGAATTTTTTACATTCTCCGTTCAATAGCAAACCAGCGGCGTTGCAAGTCAAGCGCAACCAGGCTGTCATAGAGGAACAAAAAGAACCCCTGTAGTGCAATTCCCAGGCCCATTCCCTGCCGATCACGGCGTTGACGAAACCTGTGCATCAGCCAGCCGCCAGCCAGCACATACCCTACATCCAACCCGGCGTTGATGAGCAAAATGCGCTGTAACGCACGAGCCGCATGCCGCACAGCGGTGCTATCCAGTTCTCCCTGATGATAGCGGATTGCCTGGTGTCGAGCGCTCCGTCGACCAGCCAGTGCCAGCGCGACATCAATTGCTCCCCAGACGAGGCATTGGATCCCCAACTGACGTAGCAGTGGATCACGACGAGACCAGAGCAACGCGCCACTCAACACACTACTAGCGCCCCAGGCGAGCAATAAGCCCAGTGCGCGGCGTTGATACCCAAAAAATTGATCCGTCATATTTTCCCAGTCAACGATAGCCCCATGAGGATTATTCACCGTGGGCGATGCGTAAAATTTCATCGCAAGCCCGCAAGGTCGCAATGCGCGCCCATCCGAGCGAAGTATCCGCACTGAGGGCCAGCAACAGCAACAGATCATCCATATGTGCCATCAACAAACTCTGATCTTCCCCCTCCTGGATGACCAGTCGCCCAGGTTGACGCTGTCCCATATTGCGCCCAATCTCGGCCAACGCCAGCGAGTTACCAGCCGCGAGCGCCGCGACAACAGTGACATTGATATCCCGATAGCGGCTCCAATGAGTCAGGACAATCCCGCTCATATCAGCCAGCAGCGCACTATGCACGCCCGGTTCCATCGCCAGTTCCTTCAACGCTGCCCGCATCGCCTCAATCTGATGCTCCGTATAGCAGCGCCCAATCCCTCCTCGTCCTCCTGGCGACAGACGTACTGCGATTGGCGCTGGTTCCAGGGGGGCAGTTTCGCGTCTTTTATAGTGCGCAATCGCCTGACTCAGGGGTGATGTCTCACGTGATCGCGAGCGTGCAGTGACTGTCGCGGGCACAGAGCGTCTCCCCTCAGACGGTCGCGCCGACTTCTCAGCAGAAGCCGTCAGACGCGATGGATCGAGCAACAGATCGACGGCCAGACGCAATTGATCAGGAGCAACGGGTTTTTCCAATAAACAATCGACCTTCAGTTCTGCTGCGCGACTAGGCGTCAGATCTTGTGGACTGACGGTAAACACTATCACCGCTGTTGTCGGGTCTAATTCACGGACACGGCGGACAAGCTCAAGGCCATCCATACCAGGCATTTTGATATCCGTAAAAAGGAGATCGACTGGCTGGCGTGAAATATACAATAATGCAGCTTCACCTGAAGACACAGAGTTGACAATATAGGCCGAGTCTTCAGTCAGAGCTAACGTAACGATACGCCGGATATTGACGTCATCGTCTACAATCAAGATGCGCTTTGACATCGGCTGTTTCCCCTTTCCCAGATACGCACACGGCACTGGAATGTTGTTAATCCCGGCACAGAGGTCATTGATAATGGGTACACACAGTATAGCGCATTTGGTACCATTTGAGTCACATATTTCCGGTGGTTTCTGCAAAGAATCTACGGCACTGGAACGTACTACTGTGTACCAAAAAAACGCAGGCTATATTGGTTTTTCACATATCTTGATCCGCAAATCCCGTAACTGCTGCTCGTCCACGGTTGATGGTGCATTGGTCAGCAAATCCACAGCTTGCTGTGTTTTGGGAAAAGCCATCACCTCCCGGATCGTTGTTTCGTCAGCCAGCAGCATAACCAGCCGATCTAGACCGAGTGCAATCCCGCCATGAGGGGGGGCACCATATTCAAACGCTTCAAGCAGATGCCCAAATTGTGCCTGTGCGATCTCCTCACTGATCCCAAGACACTGAAACATCTTGTGCTGGATGCGACGTTGATGAATCCGAATACTCCCTCCCCCAACTTCATAGCCATTCAGGGCGACATCATAGGCCTGCGCTCGCACCTGCCCCGGATCGCTCTCCAACAGAGCGAGATCGGCATCGAATGGAGCGGTAAAGGGATGATGAACTGCGTTCCACCGATGGTCAGTTTTGTTCCACTCTAGCAGTGGGAACTCAACAATCCAGACAAATGACAGGAGTTGCGGATCCGCCAGGTTCAGCCGGATAGCACATTCACGTCGCAGGCGATCCAATCCTGTCGCCACTACCTCCGCCTGATCCGCCAGCAGCAGCAGTAAATCACCAGGTTGCCCTGCCATGCGAGTGACAATCTTGTTCATCTCGGCAGTGCTAACCAGACGACCAAACGACGAGCGTGGCGCTGCCGTCGCATCAGATCCTAGTGCAACCCATGCCAGCCCTCGTGCTCCAGCACTACGGGCCAGTTCGGTTAACTCATCCAGTTGCTTTCGGCTATAGTCACCACAGCCCGGAACACGGATGCCCTTGACCTGACCGCCGTGATCGAGCGCCGCCTTAAATACCTGAACCTGGGTATCGGCCACTATATCCGATAGATTGACCAACTCCAGCGCATAGCGCAGATCCGGCTTATCCGTGCCATAGCGTTCCAGCGCCTCGGCATAGGTCATCCGGGGAAAGGGTGTCACTAGGCGCTTGTGCGGCGTCACCTCACGTACCAGTTCCACCAGCAGGCGCTCGATCAAGTTGAGAATATCTTCTTGCTCGACAAAGCTCATTTCCAGATCGAGTTGTGTAAATTCAGGCTGGCGATCAGCGCGTTGATCTTCGTCACGAAAACAACGGGCAATCTGAAAATATTTATCATAGCCCGCAACCATCAACAGTTGCTTGAGTTGCTGTGGACTCTGGGGCAGCGCATAAAATTTGCCAGGATAGAGACGACTGGGCACCAGGTAATCACGCGCACCTTCGGGCGTCGACTTTATTAAGATCGGTGTCTCGATCTCCAGGAATCCTTCTCGATCCAGAAAATCGCGCATAAACTTGATCACTCGATGCCGCAACAGCATATTACGCTGCATACGCTCGCGCCGCAAATCAAGGTAGCGATATTTCAGGCGCAGTGCCTCTTCTTCCCCTCCTTCACGGGCAATATACAACGGCGATGTCAGGGCAGGATTGAGGATCGTCGCTACAACAGCGCGTATTTCAATGGCACCAGTAGCAATCTCGAGATTGATCGAATCTTCAGGACGACGCCCAACCAGACCACGCACTTGCAGCACGTATTCAGGACGTGCCTCGGAGGCAATAGCATGCGCCTCAGGCGCGGTGGCTGAGTCGAAGACCACCTGGGTTAATCCATAACGATCACGGAGATCAATGAAGATGAGCGGGCCGTGATCCCGTCGACGGTGTACCCAACCCGCCAGTATAACTTCCTGCCCGGCGTGTTCAGGGCGTAGTTCGCCACAGGTGTGCGAACGGAACATAACAACTCCTCTATATTATTGTGCGTCCCCGTTCTGGGGAACGTTCGCCCGCAAGGTACAGGGCCGACCGCCGCCGTACCCCTGCTTCTCGGAGCATCATAGCGGCAAGCCACCACGATGCTCCCAAAAAGCAACACCGAGGAGGGGCGCGGTGAAGAGCGACCCCACCGGAACGGGTACGATTGTGTTCTTGATTGTCTATTATAGCACGGTACGCACAACCTCCATTCCAGGCTATAATGGGATTTGTCATGACTTTTGATCGTGATACGTGTTGCATACAACAACATCCAGGTACTTAATACTCTACCGAAACTTCATCTTGGCCGGGATGCAGGGGCCTGCATCCCTCACGCACGTTCCCTTTCTGGTGCAGCGCGCCGCACCAGATGAAGGACGAAGCCGCGCCGCGCCTTCCTACTCAGGCAATGGCTCGTTGGAGTACGAACCTGGCAGAACAATCCTATGGCTGACATGCAATTAGAACGTATTGTTATTCTGGGTGTGCCGATCAATAATATCACGATAGACGATGCACTGGCTCAAGTTGCCAGCTTTCTCCAACAGGGCCAACCACATCAGATAGTAACAGTCAACCCGGAGTTTGTGATGGAAGCACAACACAACCCCGAATTTCAGCGCGTCCTGCTGCAGGCTGATCTCGCAACACCGGATGGGTTTGGTCTACTGCTCGCGGCCCGGTGGCAAGGAACACCACTGCGTGGGCGGGTCACAGGGGTAGAATTAACCCAACGAATTGCCCAACTGGCAGCCCAGAACGGGTATCGGCTTTTTTTGTTAGGGGCTGCCCCCGGAGTTGCACAACAGGCTGCCGCTGTCTTGATTGCTCAGTCCCCTGGGCTAACCATTGCCGGTTGTTTTGCCGGGTCGCCCGCTCCACGACACGAGCCTTTCCTCCGCCAGATCATTGCTGCGGCCCGGCCCGATATCTTGTTCGTGGCCTATGGACATCCCGCTCAGGATCTCTGGATTGCCCGCAACCAGCCATTCTTGCGCATTCCGGTCGCCATGGGCGTGGGGGGGGTCTTTGATTATCTGGCGGGGCGCACCCCACTCGCACCCGCATGCATACGCCGCATCGGGCTAGAATGGCTCTATCGTCTGGTTCATCAACCCTGGCGCTGGCGCCGCATCCTGGTGGCTGTGCCCTGTTTTACCTGGGCCGTCCTGCGCGCCCCCCGGGTTCGACAGTAGTCACAAGTATGCTATACTTGACCTGTTCAACCTGAACAGTACCTGGCTCATACCATAATTATGGTATCTAAACCTATAACGCGACTTTATCTCGGCAGAGGTGCAGGGGCCTGCGGCCCCCGCGCACGTTCCCGGTGATTTCGTCGAGGCGAAACTGCGCCGCGACTCCCGACCCAGGGGATGGATTGTTGTAGTACTATCCAGATGGGGTGGTTTGGAGAGGCAGTCCCTTCCAGACGTTTTTGTCAAGGCAGTTGTAGCGGCAAAACCGTCACAACGGCCTGAAACCAGGGGGCGTGTCGGGCCGCAGGCTCCGTCCCCCCCGCTGGTGACCGTTCCTCTGAACGGTTCCTATCATCATTGATAGTATCTGGCACATATATACACAAAATCGACACCTATAGGCGCAATCCTTGTAGTATATGTGTCATCTCATTTTCATGGCCTGAATCATACATTCATTGAGGAGTGCGTAATGTCTTTGATCACTACAACCACCGCTGAGAAAATCGCCGATCTTCGGCAGCGACGTGAGCAGGCAACCAGAACCGATCCTAAAGCGGCCCAGAAGCAGCACGAGCGTGGCAAGTTAACCGCCCGTGAACGGATTGAAGCCCTGCTTGACCCGGATTCGTTCGTTGAATTGGATGCTTTCGCTGTACATCGTACCAGTGCATTTGGTATGGATCGCCGTAAACCACTGGGCGATGGCGTTATTACTGGTCATGGTACAATTGATGGCCGTGCAGTGTGTATCTTTGCCCAGGATTTCACCATTTTTGGTGGATCGTTAGGCGAGGTATTTGCGGAAAAGATTTGCAAAGTTATGGACCTGGCACTGCGGATGGGTGTACCATGTATCGGCATTAATGATAGTGGTGGTGCCCGTATTCAGGAGGGCGTTGTAGCCCTCGGTGGATATGCCGAGATTTTCTACCGCAATGTCATGAGTAGTGGTGTTATTCCGCAGCTCTCGATCATAGCCGGGCCATGTGCTGGCGGTGCGGTCTACTCACCGATCATGACGGACTTCATTATGATGGTCAAAGGTATCGGGCAAATGTATATTACCGGGCCAGATGTGATCAAAACCGTGACCGGTGAAGAAGTAGGTTTCGAGGAACTTGGTGGCGCGATGATCCACAATAGCCGGAGCGGTGTGGCCCATTTTGCTGTTGATGATGAATTCGAATGTTTCGAGCAGATGCGCACCCTGCTCTCGTTCTTGCCCTTGAACAATATGGACGACCCGCCGTATGTGCCGCCTCAGGATGATCCCGACCGGATGGAAGAAGTATTACAGACATTGATCCCTGATAATCCCCGACGCCCCTATGATATAACAACTGCTATTGAGGCGATTGTGGATGATGGCTTCTTCTTTGAAGTACAGGCGTTGTGGGCACGCAATATTGTGATCGGCTTTGCCCGTCTGGATGGGCATGTAATTGGTATAGTTGCGAACCAACCCGCTTATCTTGCTGGCACGCTCGATATTGACAGTTCGATCAAAGGGGCACGGTTTGTGCGCTTCTGTGATGCCTTCAATATTCCCTTGGTGACGTTTGTCGATGTCCCCGGCTTTCTCCCTGGCACCCAGCAAGAGTATGGCGGTATCATTCGCCATGGAGCCAAGTTGCTTTATGCCTACTGTGAAGCAACCGTGCCGAAACTCACCGTTATTCTGCGCAAAGCCTATGGCGGTGCCTATGATGTGATGGCAAGCAAGCATATTCGAGCCGACTTCAACTTTGCCTGGCCCACGGCTGAAATTGCTGTGATGGGTGTTGAAGCCGCGGTGCGCATCATCTTTCGCAAAGAAATTAGTGAAGCCGAAGACCCGGCTGCTCGCCAGATCGAACTTGCCCAGGATTACCAGAACCGCTTCGCCAATCCCTATGCCGCTGCCGAACGTGGCTACATCGATGCCGTCATTGAACCACGGGAGACGCGCAAAGTGCTGATTCGGGCGCTCCGCCTGGCACGGACAAAACGCCAGAGTCTACCTGCCCGCAAACATGGCAATATTCCGCTATGAGCACGGTCTACCGTGCTGGCGCATACATACAAGAACGGGCATAATCGTTAATCGAACTTCAGTCCTATTGCATCATTCTCTGAAAGTGTGCTAAGATGAACCTGTACAGCAATACTGTCAGGTACCTGAGAGTGTATGTTGTGTATTTGATCATCGCCACGCACAACTTTATTTCTGTGTTGCACCTTGTTTCAGCATGGCAGGCTCGCACGGAAACCAGAAGTAGCGCCTATGATGATGAATAACCATATGCGAATGCGATAATAAATGCATTTTGACAAATATATGGACAGGTGACGCGGGCATGAGCAACAATCAGTCAGAAATGAAACCCCTGGAAAAGATCATTGAGTTGCGTCTGCCGAGCAGACTTGGCTATGAACGGGTGGCAATGGATACCGCGTCTTCGCTTGCCAGGCGTATGGGATTTCATGGCGATCGTGTCGATGCACTCAAAACAGCTGTCAGCGAAGCTGTCACCAATGCAATTGAACACGGTAATCAACACGATGCGGCTATGAAGGTCGTTGTTCTTCTGACGGTTCGGGATGACGAATTGATTGTGAGTGTAGCCGATCAAGGGCGGCAGATGCTTGATCAACACCATACAACCCGCGTTCCGCAAATTCAAGATATTCTTCATAAGGACGATAAAGGCGGTTGGGGCATCTGGTTGATTCGTGAACTGGTGGATGAAGTCGAATTTACAACAGCACCAAGCGGGGGTAATCAAGTACGTATGGTAATTTATCTTGAACGATGAAAACGACATATCATTCTGCAAGTATGGAACTTTCAATACCAAGCGAACTCGGCTACGAAATCATTGCGCGTGATGCCGTGGCTACTTTTGCGCTACGACTGGGCTTCCCTCCTGAACGCGTTGAGGATCTCAAAACGGCGTTGAGTGAAGCGTGTATCAACGCCATTGAACATGGCAATTTGCTGACACCGGGATTACGGGTACATGTCGTCTGTGTCTATGAGCATGAACGCTTGATCGTTGAAATCCATGATCAAGGCTCCCAACGGTATGCATGTACCACAACACCACTAACTATGGCCCAGAAAGTTGCGGGGCTTGGATCGTTGCGTGGTATGGGATTGCTGTTGATCGAGCAATTGATGGATGAGGCTGGCTTCTTGCCAGAGGTGCAGGATGGCAACTGTTTTCGATTGGCACTGTATCGGTAAACTCTTGTGGCCACCTTCGCAGGCTCAGACGGACTATCTGTAACCTGTGGAAGATATCTACATATGGGTTATATGTAATTCAGTAGTATACCGATCTCAAATTGCATATCGGAGCACGGTGTATACGCAGGCTTATCTGTTTTGAACAATTATTCAGAATAAGCATTAATACCCTCCAAGGTTGTGGCTATGTATTTCACAAGGAGAAAAGTTCGCATGCTAGAGGACGAGTTGAACGTAAGCATCCGTCAGCGTGAAGGAGTAGCTATCATTGATCTGATGGGTGATGTCACTACATTTGCCGAAGAAAAAATCAATGGAGCCTATCATCAGGTGACGGAACAGGGGGCACGAACTATCTTGCTTAATTTTCGACAGAATGATTATATTAACAGCGCCGGGATTGCAATTTTAATCGGAATTGTGACAGAAGTGAATAGTAATCATCAAAAACTGGCTGTCAGTGGATTATCACAACACTTTCAGAAGATTTTCCGCATGGTTGGTCTAGCTCAGTATGCTGAGATTTATCAGGACGAAGATGAGGCTTTCCAGGCATTCAAAAGCGCACTGGCAGAGTCATAATGGATGCAGGTATACCAGATAAGGACTAACCAAATCTGGTATCAAATCATAGTTGAGAATAAAGGTGATCGGTATAGTGATGTCTGTTTGGATTGTACTCTGCATCTATTCTGGTGGTTCATGAAGATGCATAGGCCAGGTTTTGTCCCTATTTCGTAAGGGTATGCCCGGCATTGAATGCCTGGTACAGTTCGCCTGGCGTCACCACTGCATTGCCCAGTTTACGTACGACGAGTGCAGCGGCAATGTTGGCCAGGCGTGCGGCTGTAAGCGGCTTCAATCCCGCAGCCAGTGCCAGGGTTGTCACTGCAATAAACGTATCTCCAGCCCCCGTTGTATCATACACTTCACTCACTGCTGTTGCTGGCAGATGTGTGTATTCCTCTTGCGTTCCCAGTAGTGATAGACCATCTGGGCCTCGGGTAACAATGATCAAACGCGCCTGGAGGCGTTGGTGTAACTCTACCAGAGCTGTGTGAAAATCTGTTTCGGTGTCCAATGAACGTCCCAGAGTTGTTGCCGCCTCGATATTGTTACAACGAAACAGATCAACACCATGATAGTAGTGTGAATTGCCCTGGGCATCTACTGTTAATAGCACACCATAGCGTTGACACAACGATCGTGTTGCATCGACAATATTGGGAGTAAGTAACCCCAACTGGTAATCTGAGCAAAGAACGGCATCAACCAGCGGAACATACGCAGTCAGCACGTCGATAATACGTTGTTCATCACCAGGAGCCAGGCAGCTACGCTCAAGACGATCAAGACGTGCTACCTGTTGTGGTAACCGTGGGGGGTCGTGGGCCAGAATGCGTGTCTTTACCGTTGTGGGCCGTCCCGCTACTGTTATCACGCCACTACTAGAAATGCCAGCTGCGTTTAATGTCATACGCAGTTGTTCGCCTTCAGAGTCGGCTCCAACAATACCTATTTGTATGGCACTGCTACCTAAAGCGACAATGTTACGTGCAGGATTTGCAGCACCGCCAAGAATAATATCGCGTCGCATCCATTCCAATACCGGCACCGGAGCTTCGCGTGAAAGGCGTGTCGCCCGACCAAAAATATACTCATCGAGCGATACATCACCAATAATTAGGACACGTAACCCTGCAAGTCGGGCCACTAGTCGCGTATTGCTGTCTATCATGACGTATGTAAAGGACTATCCCTGCTCACGCAGACGCTGTAGTTCCGCCTCCAGTAGCCGCATACGCTCTTCGATTGCTGCCCGTGCTTGTTCCTCAGCGCGCGCACGGGCTTCGGCTTCGACAGTGCGCGCTTCGGCTGCGGCGCGGGCTTGTTCCTCGGCCCGTGCGCGCGCTTCGGCTGCGGCGCGGGCTTGTTCCTCGACCCGCGCGCGCGCTTCGGCGTCAGCCCGGGCCTGTTCCTCGGCCCGCGCGCGCGCTTCGGCGTCAGCCCGGGCCTGTTCCTCGGCCCGCGCGCGCGCTTCGGCATCAGCTGCCCGAACCTCGGCCAGCACACGGGCTGCCTGCACACTCGGATAGTCCCCCATTGCCTGACCGGCGGCATCGTAGCACACCACCCGTCGGTCACGCAGACCGACCCCGATCTGCACCGACTCGAGCCACAGCCAGCCGCGGTCGTCCGGCGTTAGCCGTTCATACCCGTCCGGCGTCAACTGGTAGCCCAGTAGTCGCGGTTCCAGGTATCCGCGCACCTCGCGCAGATCGATAATCAGATACTGCGGGATCCCCGCCTGCGCATATTTCACTACCTTATCCTCCAGATCCAGGTGGCGCGTCTCTGGCGAGGTGACTTCAATCACCAGGATTGGACGGGTGCCTTCGTGCGCCACATCAAACGTGCCCCAGTTCTGCACCGCCCGCACTCCCCGGATCACCGTGATGTCCGGCCCCATCGGGCGCAATCCCGGCACGTCCCACGCTACCCGGACATCCCGCAAGACCACGGCGGTCGGATCAGCGGCCAGATGGCTCACCAGCACATTCTCCACATACGTGCAGGTACGTTCATGCTCATAGGTATGCACAATGAAGTCCTCTTCCTGGGGATGCAGCACATCCTCAAGAGTGAGCGGGATCTGGTCAAACTCCTCGTCGCCATTATCCAGGATGCGGCGCACATAGCGCCACCCGTAGCGATAGGGATCGGGATTGACGGTCTCTACCGCATCGTCTGCGAGTACGATTGATGGATCGGACAATCGTGTTGTCATCCAGGTACCTCGTTTCTACGATATGCGTTCACCTGTTCTGCTGGTATTGTACCATATCGAGAGATCAGGATCAGAGTATGACCTTCGGGAACCCGCCGCAAGCTGCCGCCCTTTCGGGCGTGCGGTTAGGCGGGTTTCTCGCTGGCTTTCGCCAGAACATCGAACATTCTTGCGGTTGTTGTCATTCTATGCTCTCCGGTCAATA
>Ga0308414_1000187_pt1 | contig 38821 bp, 38 predicted proteins | sample HotsprSampleOS50_FD_205667 | JGI IMG/M metagenome (GOLD analysis project Ga0308414, IMG submission 205667) | Hot spring phototrophic mat microbial communities from Octopus Spring, Yellowstone National Park, Wyoming, United States - 20090730_OS50 ... | reverse complement strand
GCACCCCTTCTGCAATGCCCAACCAGTTTACCCCTGGCCGCCCCTTGCAGCAACCGGCACAGCGCGCCGTCACTGCGGGCGGGCTTTCCGCGTCTCGCGCAGCTCGTACAACACGTGTCGCTGCCGCATCACGGCCTCACACCCGTTTCAGTTGGTTGATGCGGCGCTGCAGGTAGAGCGAGAAGTAGCCGTCGTAGCGCTGCCACAGCTCTGGCAGGCGCCAGTCGCTGCCGGTGACGCGGCCGCGGCAGTTGGGCGCGCCGCAGGCGCACTCGAACTCGTCGTAGGGGCTGCCGTCGGTCATGGCGTAATCGAAGCACACCTCCTCGCCCGGGGCGATGTCGCGCATGGCGACCACCAGGTGCGAGCCGGCGATGCCGGCGTTGGGGTCGCACGAGTGGTTGATGTAGGCGCCAGGGCCGGGCCGGTCCTCCACCAGGTACAGATCATCCTCGATCTGCACACTCAGTTTGGTCAGCTCGGTTGAAACCAGGTGCATCAGCGCCGCCGGGACGACCGTGCCGCCCCAGGCGGCCACCAGCTCGCCGGCGCGGATCGGCTGCACGGCCAAGATACCGCGGCCCTTGGCCCCGGTGTCGCGCACTTCCAGCTTGGGCGACAGGTAAGACGATGGCAGGTCAAGCATGGCGGTTTCTCCACGTTTGCAAAGCGGGAACTACCGAGAAATTCAGAAAGGCGTACGGCGCGCGGCCTCTTGTCTGCGCGAGCGCTGACGAGACACCCTGCGGCTGTCATGCCACCCCACCGCGCGAGCCGGTCAAACCACGTCGAACGGCAGCGGCGGCCTGGGCGGCGCAGGCGCGGGCTGGGTGAGCGCCAGCAGCAGCGGCCACAGGATGTAGGCCAGCAGCGCCAGGATCATCAGCAGCACGACCAGCGCGTAGAGGACGCGCCGCGCTGTCCAGAAGCGGGCCGGCTCGCCCGCCTCTGGCGCGGAGTCAAATTCGTCCAGAAACAGCGGTTCATCCCAGCGGTCGTTCACGCGCTTCATTCTACCAGCGCCCGCTGGGGGAACACCATACGCTCCAGCGTGCGCGTGCCGCGGATCAGCGCGTCGCTGTTGGCGCGCTCGAACTCGGCGTGCAGGTCGCGCACGCGGACGATTTGCGCAGCAGCCGGCTCCAGCGTGAACACTACCAGCGTGACAGCGTGCTCGCCCAGCGCCAGCACCAGCCAGCGGTTATCGGCCAGGCGCTTGCGCGCCACGCCAGCGCGCGGGCGGTTGGCAGCGCTGACCAGCGCGCGCAGGATCGGCTCAAACAGGTTGAGGTCGGGGGCCTGGCGGCCGCCGATCATCAGCGGGCGGGGCGGCTGCAGCGTGTAAATGGCGTAGCAGAGGGGGCGGGCCGCGAAGTGACTGAGCAGGAAGCCGGTGTGGCCAGCGGCGGCCGCCTGCCGCCAGGCGCTGCCGTCTGGGTTGCGCTCCAGCAGGCGCTCGATGATGGTGCGCTGCTCTTTGTAGTGCCCGTAAATGGCGTTGAACTGGGCGCGATTAATGGCCCCGCTGGTGTACTGTCTGGCTGCCTGTTCCATCTTGCGCAGCAGCGCGGCCAGCACGCTGACTGGGTCTGCCGGCGCAGGGGCTGGGTCAGATTTGGCGGGGTCGCGGGGGGTTGCGGACGCGGGCGGCGTCTCCGGCGGGGGCGCAGGCCGCAGCGGTGAGCGCAGCGCAGCCAGCTCGTCGGGCGAGAGGCTGGTGGGCGAATGGGGCGGGTTGTCGTTCATCATGTCGGCTCACAGGACGGTTAGCGACAGCAGCAGACTCATCGTACCACGAAAACGACCCGGCACGAAACGCGGTATAATCCGTGCCCCTGTACCCGATAGGTAAACTGGCATGTTTCAACCGCAGCATTACGGCCTCTACTTCACTGAAGCGCACGTACAGCAGGCCCGCGAGCAGCAGGCCCGCCCCCCGCTGGCGGGAGCGTGGGCGCGGCTGCGCGGGTCACAGCCGTTGGAACCGCTGGCATTGGCGCTGCGTCTGGGGCTGCGCTGGCGCTGCGACGGCGACGCGGCGGCCGGTCAGCGGGCGGCCGCGCTGTTGGCGGAGGGCCTGCTGCCTGCAGGCGCGAGCTGTGACGACCTGGCGGCCGCTGCCGCTGCGGTTCAGTGTTTTGAGCTGGCGCGCAGCCACCCGGACGCCGCCCGGCAGCCCTGGCTGGAGGGCCTGCGGGCGTATCTGGCCGATGTAGAGCGCCGCCCGCCCGCCAGCTATGTCGAGTCGCTGTGGCGCATCACGCTGGGCACTGCGGCGGCAGTGGCGCTGGAGGATGAGGCGCGCTTCACAGCCGCAGTGGACGCCTTCCGCGCGGTCGTGGCGCAGGACATCCACCCAGAGGGCTACCTGCCTAAGGTCGTGGAGGCGAAGGACGGCCACACGCTTGAGGGCATGCTGCGGGCGGCCCAGGCGCTCGTCCTGGCAGCAGAGGCAGCGGCGCACGCCGGTGAGGACCTGTGGGCCTGCGCCGTGCGCGGCGTCTCGGTGATGACGCCGATCCCGTACCTGCTCTATTACTACTACTACCCAGACCGGTGGCGCTGGGGTGCGCCGGTCAGCGTGGACGAGGGCCAGGCGCTCTATCGGGCGCGCGCCGGCTTCTGGGAGATGGCGCGGCGGCGCAGCAGCCTGCGCGACCTGGGGCCGTTCTTGGACGAGCTGCGCCCGGTTGACGATCCCCTGGGCGGCGGCCTGACAACGCTCACGCACGGCGCGGACGCGCCCCGCCAGCGGCGCGGGCTGTTCGGGTGAATGGTATACTGGAAACGAGCGAGGTGGAGCGTGTGTGATGGTCGAGGGGACGAAAACGCGCATGACGGCGGCGGCTTTCCGTCAGCTGCCCGAAACGACCCAGCCGACGGAACTCATCCACGGAGAGCTGATCGTGTCGCCTTCACCGATATCATCCCATCAGCGGCTTGTGCAGCGCATCTTCGGCCTGATCCAGGCGCACATGCCGGGCGGCGAAGCCATGCTCGCCCCAATGGACGTGTACCTGGATGACGAAAATGTGCTCCAGCCGGATGTATTCTGGCTGGCGGCGGACAGCCGGTGTGTCGAGCGCGAGGGGTATTTCTACGGCGCGCCGGAGCTGGTGGTCGAGGTGGTGTCGCCGGCCAGCGGCACGCGCGACCGGCGCGACAAGTTCGACCTCTACGAGGCGCACGGCGCGCGCGAATACTGGCTGGCCGACCCCGCCGCGCAGCACGTCGAGGTGTGGCAGCGCCAGGGCGAGCGCTTCGCCCGGCTGGGGGTCTTCACCGAGGGCGGCACATTCCGCTCGTCTGCGCTCGACAAGGATGTGACGCTGGCCGGCGTCTTCCCCGCCGCTGGCGCGTGAACGGCGATGCGCGTCGCGCTCGTCACCGACACCTTCCTGCCCAAAGTAGACGGCATCGTCACCGTGATCTGCCTGCTGCTGGATCACCTGGCGGCGCGCGGGGTAGAGGCGGCGGTATTTGCGCCGCGCATCGGGCGGGTGGCGCACTACAACGGCGCGCCGGTTATCAGCGCGCCGGGGCTGCCGTTCCCGTTCTACCCCGATCTCAAAGTCGCGCTGCCCACGCCCAGCGTGTGGCGGCGGCTGCGCGCCTTCAACCCGGACGTGATCCACTACGTGCACCCGTCGGTGTTCGGGCTGGCGCTGTACGAGCTGGGCCGGCGGGCCGGCTGGCCGGCGCTGGTGTCCTATCATGTGGATTACGCCCGCGTGGCGCAGCACTTCCGCCTGGGGCCGTTCAGCGCGGCGTTTATCGGGCCGCCAGTGAACGCGCTGGCGCGGCACGTGCTCAACACAGCCGACACGGTGCTGGCTCCGTCGCAGGCGGTGCGCCAGCGGCTGGCGGAGATCGGCGTGCGGCGCGAGGTGCACCTGTGGCGGCGCGGCGTGGACGCCGAGCGCTTTCACCCGCGCTACCGCAGCGCCGCGCTGCGCGCCCGCCTGACGAACGGCCATCCGGACGACCTGCTGCTGCTGTACGTGGGGCGGCTCTCGGCGGAGAAGCGGCTGGCCGACCTGCGGCCGGCGCTGGAGCAGGTCAGCGGGGCGCGGCTGGCGCTGGTCGGCGATGGCCCGGCGCGCCCGGCGCTGGAGCGGCATTTCGCCGGGCTGCCCGCGCACTTTGCCGGCTACCTGCGCGGCGAGGCGCTGGCGGCGGCCTACGCCAGCGCCGATATATTCGTGTTTCCGTCGGCGCTGGAGGCGTTCGGGCTGGTGGTGCTGGAGGCGATGGCGGCAGGCCTGCCAGTGGTGGCGGCGCGCGTGGGCGGCGTGGGCGACGTGGTCGAGGACGGCCGCAGCGGATACACGTTCGCGCCGGGCGACGCGGCCGCGCTGGCCGAGGGCGTGCGCCGGCTCGCCAGCGATCCAGCGCGCCGGGCGGCGATGGGCCGGGCGGCCCGCGCCTTCGCCGAGACGCAGACTTGGCCCGCCATGATGGACGAGGTGGTCGCGCATTACGCGCGGCTGCACATGCGTTCGAGAGATCGCAGGCGGCGCGCGCCAGCGGCCGGGAACTGTGCTGGCAAATCGGCGAATTGAGTCGTTGCGTCAGCTTGGAATGTGTTACAATAGAGCGCAGAGCACCACTGACCAGCGCACAGAACCGGGCACCCCATCAATCCCGCACGGCGGACCGGTGTTTGTGTCCCCCCGCACAGCGGGGCGCTGGCGCTCCGAAAGGGGACAGCGCGGCCAAGCACACCGGGCGCCTGTCCCGCGATGACAAACAGACCCGCCAGCTGGCGGGTCTGCTGCGTTCTGGAAGAAGGGTGCGCGCCGCGCGTCAATCGCCGCCGGGCGCGGTTTCGCGCTGTTCGGCGGCGCGGCCGTTCTCGGTTACTGAACCCATCACCTGCTGCGCCATGCTGATCAGCTCCATCGGCAGGACGAACTTGGTGGACGGGCTGGCCCCGACGGCGCGCAGGGTCTCCATGTACTGCAGCGCCATCGTGTTGAGCGCGGCCTCGCGGGCCTGGCCGTCAATGGCCTGGAGGGCGGCGGCAAAGCCCTGCGCCCGCAGCACCTGCGCCTGGCGCTCGCCCTCGGCGGCGAGGATGGCGGCCTGCTTCTGGCCCTCGGCGCGCAGGATAGCGGACTGCTTCTCGCCCTCGGCTACGGTAATCGCCGCCTCGCGCTCGCCGCTGGCGCGGGTGACCAAGGCGCGGCGCTCGCGCTCGGCGCTCATCTGGCGGTTCATCGCCTCCTGCACGTCGCGCGGCGGCTCAATCTCGCGGATCTCGACGCTGGTGATCTTCAAGCCCCAGCGCTCGGTCACTTCGTCCAGCTTGACGCGCAGCGTGTCGTTGATCTGCTCGCGCTTGGAGAGCACATCGTCCAGCGAGATGTCGCCGATGACGGCGCGCAGCGTGGTGGTGGCGATGTTCGTCGAGGCCGCCACCACATCGTCCACCGCAATGACCGACAGCTTGGGGTCTACCACGCGGTAGTAGACCAGGAAGTCAATGGCGATGGGCGCGTTGTCCTGGGTGATGGCCGTCTGCGAGGGGATGTCGAGGAACTTCTCGCGCATATCCACCTTGAGCGCCTGCTCCAGGAACGGGATGACGTACACGATGCCGGGGCCGCGCGTGCCGGCGTAGCGGCCCAGCGCCAGAATCACCAGCCGTTCATACTCTGGCACGATGCGAATCAGGCGCAGCAGCAGGTAAAAGACGAATAGGATCAGCAGGATAGTAATCAAGGGGACAGCCGTCTCAGTCATCGCTTGTACTCCTCATAGCCATTTTCAGTCATGTGATCTGCCTGTTCTTGGTCGTTGTCCGGCCGGCGCTTGTGCTTAATCCCTTCAACAGTTACCAACAGGCCTTCGCGCTCCACCACAATCACCTCGTCGCCGGGGTCAAGGGGGCGGTCGCTGGTGGCAGTCCACAGCTCGCCGCGCACGTTGATCGTGCCGGTCGGATTGAGCGCCTTGACCACGCGCCCGCGCGCGCCGATCAGCGTTTCGTCCTGGCTCACCAGCTTCTGCTCGCGCATGCGCGTGAAAATGGGGATTAGGGCGTACTGGTAGTACAGCAGCGACACGGCCACCGTAGCGCCGATAAACAGCGGCGAGATCGCTGGGTCGCTGAACATGAACAGCGCGCCCACCGCGTGCAGCGCCAGCGCGGCCAGGGCGATCAGCGTGTGCCGCTGCTTGATGAAGGGGATCACGATGAACCCCAGGATGCCGGCCACCATGGCCAGTGTCGCCGGCCAGCTCACCGGCAGCGCGGTGAGCAGCACCACGCAGCCGATCACGACCAGCGTCGCCAGCCCTTCCAGAACGCCTGTCCCTGGCAGGTAGATGGCCGTCACGCCTAACCACAGGCCAAACACCAGCGCCAGGTACACAAGATTGGGATCAACCTGTGGAATTGGCACCATACCCGTGCTCCTGTCAACTCGCATTACGCTACGCACTGTCATCACTCTAAGTATACCCGCAAACCGCCCCTGAATTACCCGAAACATTGAGGGGTAGATGAGAGCGCGCTTGACGCAGCGCCCCAATCTCTTTCCTGAGGTCGTCAAATACGTTAATATTAGCTTGCGCCGCAGCCGCGGCCGCACTTTGGAAAAGACAGCTTGACTATACAAGGAGTGTCTAACTACATGAAACGAACAGTAGCGCTGCTGGCCATTGTGAGTGTCCTGGCGCTTGGGCTGGTTCCGGCCCTGGCTGCGCAGGAGCCGCTGATCGACTCGGTGTGTCTGATCACCGACGTCGGCAAGGTCAACGACGGCACGTTCAACCAGTTCGCGTTTGAGGGTATGCAGAAGGCAGTTGAGGAATTCGGCCTGGAGTCGACGTACATTGAGACGCTGGCGCAGACCGACTACAACACCAACATTCAGACCTGCATTGACCGCGAGTTCGACGCGATCATCTCGGTGGGTTTTCTGCTGGGCGACGCGACCCGCGCTGCGGCCGAGGCCAACCCCAATGTCTACTTCATCGGCATTGACCAGGATCACGCGGGCGGCCCGGCGAACCTGGTGGGCGTGCTGTTCCGCGAGGACCAGCCCGGCTTCCTGGTGGGCGCGATGGCAGCGCTGATGACCAAGACCGGCAAGATCGCTGGTGTGTACGGCATTGACGTGCCGGCGGTGAAGAAATTCCGCAACGGCTTCGAGCAGGGGGCGCGCTTCATCAACCCCGACATTGACGTGGCCGGCGTGTACATTGACAGCTTCGTGGACAGCGCGCGCGGCGCTGAAACCGCTGACCAGTTCATTACTGAGACGCCGCCGCGCGACGTGATCTTCGGCGCGGGCGGCCAGACCGGCTCCGGCGCGATCAAGCGCGCGGCTGAGGAGGGCGTCTTTGTAATCGGCGTGGACCAAGATGAGTACTTCTCCACGTTCGGCGGCGGCACCACGCCTGGCGCAGAGTTCCTCATCACCAGCGCGATTAAGCGCGTGGACCAGGGCGTTTACCTCTCGCTGAAGGCGTTGGTCGAAGGCGATCTTGAGGAATTCGGCGGCGGCGGCAACCGCGTGCTGTCAGCGGCCAACGACGGCATCGGCTTTGCTCCGTCGCACGACGCCGACGTGCCGGAAGAGGTGACCGCAAAAGTGCAGGAAATCTTTGAAGCGCTGAAGGCCGGCACGCTCGTCACCGGCGTGGACCCGATCGGCGGCGGCCTGCTGCCCACGCTGGGCGATCTGATCGCTCAGAACCCCGATATTGACGGCGACGGTGAAGGCGACTTCGACACGCTGGGCGCGGCAATTGGCGCTGCCGGTGTGACACTAGAACCGTTCGGCGCTTACACCATCTTCGCCCCGACCGACGCGGCGTTTGAGGCGCTGCCGGCGGGCGCGCTCGATGGGCTGCTGGCCGACCCGCAGGGCGCGCTCACCAACGTGCTGCTGTACCACGTGGCTGCCGGCGCTGTGCTTGCCGAGACCGTTGTCACGCTGGATGGCGCTGAAGTGCCCACGCTCGCCGAGCAGCTAGTCAGCGTCTCCATTGTTGACGGCGGCGTGGTGCTGAACGACAGTGTGAACGTCGTTGTTACGGACATTCTGTTCCGCAACGGCGTCATCCACGTCATTGACGGCGTGCTGCTGCCGCCTGGCATGTAAACCACAGCGCGCAGTTTTGCAGCAAGCAGGGCCGAGCGTAGCAGCTCGGCCCTGTTTCGTGACCGCAGGGCGCGCGCGGCTGGTATAATCTGGAAGACCGTGTCGTATTGGAATGCGCCTGCTTTGGAACAAACCAGCCCCACCACCCGCAGCCTGGTTCAGTCGTGGAAAGCGTATGTGCCGGTCGTAGACCGACGCCTGCCGGCCTGGGCGCGCCGCAGCGACCCCATCGTCCGCCGCCACCTGGGCATCTACTGGAAGATGCTGCCGCTGGATCTGAGTGAGCTGGTGCGCGCCTACCTGCTCATCTGCGCGCTGATCCTGCTGTCTATTGCGCTGCCGGCGCTGCTGCCGCTGGTGTTCATCCTGCTGCCGGTGTCGCTGGTGATGCTGCCGCTGGTGTTTTACGCCTATGGGCGCGTGCTGCTGGCCACAGCCGCCTTCACCACGCGCATGATCGTTGACGAGCAGGCCAACAACACGCTCAACCTGCTGCGCACCACGCCGGTGACGCTGCCGCACATCGTGTTCAGCAAGGCGGCGGCGGGCGTGTGGCGTCAGATCGAGGACCTCAGCCTGCTGTTTTACGCCGTGCTGTTCCTCACGCTGCCGGTGATCGGCCTGCAGTACGGCGCGTACTTCCCCTACGAGGACGGCAGCCTGATCTCGCGGCTGGTGCTGATCGTGGGGCTGGGGACAGCGCTGGCGCGGCTGGTGCTGGAGCCGTTCATGATCGCCGCGCTGGCTATCCTCATTGGCGCGCTGATCCCTGTCCGCACGACGGCGCTGGTGGCGCTGGGCGTGACGGCGTTCTTCTACTTCCTGCTGGTCAACTTCCCGCGCCTGATGCCGCTGACGCCGGCGGCCTTTATTGTGATCGAGTTTGTCGTGCCGGTGGCGCTGCCGCTGCTTATCGCCTGGGGCGCGCTGCGCGCCGCCGTGTGGGCGCTGCGCCAGGACTGAGGCGCGGGGCTTGGCTCGGTTTTAGGGCAGCGCCGGAAACTCGGCGCGCGCCGCGTAGCCCACGCCCACCAGCCCCGGCCCGGAGTGCGCGCCGATCACCGGCCCGACGTCGTTCGCCGGCAGCCACTCGCAGTCGAACATCCGGTCCAGGTGGGCCATCGCCTCAGCCAGGCCTTCCGGGTTGTTAGCGTGCATCGCCTGCATGCGCATGGGCGTGCCCGGCGGGTGGCGGGCGGCGATCACGTGGCCCAGGTGCTCCAGCGCGCGCTTGAACGTTCGCACCGTGCCCTGCTGAACGATGCGGCCGCTTTCGATGTCCACGCCCAGCAGCGGCTTGATGTTGAGCGTGGTGGCTATCAAGCCCTTGAGGTTGCTGATGCGCCCGCCGTGCACCAGGTACTTGAGGCTGGGGATGGTAAAGACGATGTTGGAGGCGCGGTGCACCTGCGCCACCAGGTCGAGAATCTGCTGGCGGCTCCAGCCGGCCCGCGCCGCCCGCACGGCTGCCTCCACCTGCCAGCCCAGCCCGCCGGACACCGTGCGCGCGTCGTAAACCGTGATGTTGGCTTCTGGAACCATCTCAGCGGCCAGCCGTGCCGCGTTGTAAGTGCCGCTGAGGGCCGAGGCCACGTGAATTGAGATGATGTCGGGGTCGCGCGCGGCGATCTGGCGGTAGAAGGCGGCGATCTCGCCCGGCCCCGGCAGCGAGGTGGCGGGCATCGCGCCGGTTTCTTCCAGCAGGCGGAAGAACTCGTCCGGCTGCAGGTCAACGCCGCTGCGGTATTCGCGGCCTGCCAGCGTGACAATCAGGGGGATGAAGTGCAGCTCTGCGCCCCCAATCTGCTGCGGGGTGATGTCTGCGGCGCGGTCAGTGACGATCTGCATGGCTGCCCCTCCCGGTCAATGTGACGACGCACAGCGGCGGATTATAGCGCCGGCGGCGCGCGTCCGCACGCGCGTGTTGACGGCCGCTTGGCCGCCGCGTTAAACTCGTGCTGAAAAGGTTCGGTGAAACGAGTCATTAACGCTATGCCAGACGGGCTGAACTTCCCTTATCGGTATCTGGACACTGAAGCCGACCGGCGCAGCCTGATCGCCGCCATCCAGCGGGTGCGGCGGCAGGTGCTGGAAATACCTGAGCGCGTCCCGCGCGAGCAGTGGTACGAGCCGCGCTATCACGGCTGGTCGCTGGCGGCCATGCTGGGCCACCTCCAGTTGATGGACAACATGTCGCTGGCGCTGATCAAGATGGCGCTGGTGGGCTTCCGCCCGCCCATACCGGACACGGTGCTCAACAACCTTAACGATCTGATGGCGCGTGTCTACCGCCGGCGCGTGATTGAAACGACCGTCAAGGGCATCCAGAAGCAGGAAGCGGCCATCACGCGCTTTATCATGGAACTGCCCATCGAACGCTACACGGTGCAGGTCTACTATCCGCCCGCCAACCGCTTCCTCACGGTCGAACAGGCGCTGCAGGTGCTTTTCCTGTTCCACTGGGAAGGCCATTACCAGACGATGGCCCAGGTGGAAGGCATCTACTACGAGCCGCCTGAAGGGCGCGACACGGCGGTATGAGCGCGCGGCCGCCTGCCTCTTGATGCCTTGAATCCCGCGGCCCGCTGGCTGGAGACTGGCAATGCGTGTGGTGCTGCAGCGCGTCCGGCAGGGGCGCGTGACGGTGAACGGCACGGTCACAGGCGCTGTCGAGCGCGGCTTTGTGGCGCTGGTGGGCGTGACACACACCGACACCCCCGCTGAGGCCGACCTGCTGGCGCGCAAAACCGCCGGCCTGCGCGTCTTTGACGACGCCGAGGGCAAGATGAACCTGTCGGCGCTGGACGTGGGCGCGGGCGTGCTGGTGATCTCGCAGTTTACGCTGTACGCTGACGCGCGCCGGGGCCGCCGCCCGGGCTTCACCGACGCCGCCCGGCCCGAAACCGCCGCGCCGCTGGTGCAGCGCTACGCCGAACGCCTGCGCGCCGAGGGGATCGTCCGCGTGGAGACCGGCGTCTTTGGCGCGCTGATGCTGGTCGAAATCCACAACGACGGCCCGGTGACAATCATCCTCGACAGCGCCGACTTCGCCGGCGCGTGAGGCCGCCCGCAAACCCGCCCCACTGCGCGCCGCGAAAACTGTGCTATAATGGCCCAGAACGGGATTGAGATTGATATGTGCGCTGCGGCGCTGTCGCAGAAATCCCCTCTGTCACCCTCAACCGCTTTCACCATTTCAACGCAGCGAACGCCCTCGCGTTCCAACATATCACCTGAGGTTACATGCACTTTAACGATCTGAACCTGATTGATCCCCTGCTGCGCGCCGTGCGCGCGGCGGGCTACGACGAGCCAACGCCGATCCAGGCACAGGCCATTCCCCATGCGCTGGCCGGCCGCGACCTGATCGGCTGCGCCCAGACCGGCACCGGCAAGACCGCCGCGTTCGCTCTGCCCATCCTCCAGCATCTGGCCGGCAGCCCGGCCCGCCGGCGCGGCGCGATCCGCGCCCTGGTGCTCTCGCCCACGCGCGAGCTGGCCACGCAGATCGGCGACAGCTTCGCCGCCTATGGCCGTCACACCGGCTTCAGGCACATCGTCATCTTCGGCGGCGTGGGCCAGCAGCCGCAGGTGGACGCCGTCCGGCGCGGCGCCGACATCCTGGTGGCCACCCCGGGCCGCCTGCTCGACCTGATGGGCCAGGGCGTCATCCGGCTGGACGGCGTCGAGGTGTTCGTTTTGGACGAAGCCGACCGGATGCTGGACATGGGCTTCATCCACGACGTGCGCCGCATCATCAGCGCGCTGCCGGCCCGCCGCCAGACGCTGCTGTTCTCCGCCACCATGCCGCAGGCTATCCAGGATTTGGCCGACAGCATCCTGGTCAACCCGGTGCGCGTGGCGGTCACGCCGCAGGCCACAACTGTTGAGAAGATCGAGCAGTCGGTGTTCTTCGTCGAGAAGAAGGACAAGCGCGCCCTGCTGGAGCACCTGCTGGCCGACGGAGCCGTTCGGCGCGCCCTGGTGTTCACGCGCACTAAACACGGCGCCAACAAGCTGGCGCAGCAGCTGGAGCGCGCCCGCTTCCAGGCGGAAGCCATCCACGGCAACAAGTCGCAGAGCGCGCGCGAGCGGGCGCTGGCTAATTTCAAGGCCGGACGCATCCGCGTGCTGGTGGCGACCGACATCGCCGCGCGCGGCCTTGACGTGGACGACGTGACGCACGTCATCAACTACGACCTGCCCAACGAGCCGGAGAGCTATGTCCACCGCATCGGGCGCACAGCGCGCGCTGGGGCGGCGGGCACGGCCTACTCGTTCTGCGACAGCGAGGAGCGCGCCTACCTGCGCGACATCGAGAAGCTGATCCGCCTGCGCGTGCCGGTCGTGACCGAGCACCCCTACGCCGCGCCGTTTGAGGCGCTGCCGGCGCACCCGGCAAACGGCCAGCACAACGGGGGCGGCACCAACGGCCCCAGCACAGCCGGGCCGCGCCGGCTCAGCCGCCCGCGCCGCCGGGGCGGTTCGCGGCCCGCGCGCGGCTGACGCGCCCCCAGCCGCATCCTTGCAGCCCTGCCCGGTGCGCGTACAATTAGGGAACGCGCACCGGGAGTAACAGGGATGGCTGACAGCCTATTCGACAACCGCTACCGCTATGACCACATCTACCCGCGCGGCCGTTCCGGCGAGACCCTGCGCGCGGTGGATACGCTGGCCAGCAACCGCCCGGTAGTGGTCAAGCGCCCGGCCCCCAGCGACGCCCCGCCCATCCGCGCGGGCCAGGAAGTGAGCATCCTTAACGAGCGCAAGGCGCTTTCCCGGCTGGCCGGCCACCCGGTGCTGACGGCGCTGCTGGGCACGGGCCAGTTCTCCGCCGGCGGCACGCTGCACCAGTATATCGTCGTGGAGCGGGCCGAAGGCGCGAACCTGGCCGACCTGGTGCGCGAGCTGGCCGCGCGCGGCGAGCGCCTGCCAGAGCTGGAGATGCTGGTGATCGTGGACAGCCTGCTCGATCTGCTGGAGGCCGCCCACGCTGCTGACATTGTCTACAACGACGTGGACGCCAAGCACCTGTTCTGGGATCGCGACCAATACCGCCTTAAGCTGATTGACTGGGGCAACGCCGTCTTTCTGGAGGGCGACGACAGCACGCCCCAGGGCGTCAGCCGCCAGAGCGACATCGCCCAGACGGGCGAGCTGCTCTATTTCATCCTCACCGGCGGCGCCCGCGCCGACCTGCCGCGCGACGCCGGCGAGGACTTCCGCCTCAACTTCGGCGACGACGCCGCCCGCGTTCACACGCGGCTGCAGGCCATCGTCAGCCGGGCAGCCCACCCTAACCCGCGCCTGCGCTACCGCAGCATTGCCGAGCTGCGCCGCGACTTGGCCGAGTACCGCGCCCCGCTGCTGCGCGAGCGCGATACGGTGCTCAACCGCGTGGCCGAGCGCCTGCGCCGCGACCGCAGCCGCGACGAACTGAACGGCCTGCTCGACACACTGCGCCCGGCGCTGGCCCAGGACCCCGGCTACCCGCCGGCGCGTGAGCTGGAGGCCGAGATTCACCGCCGCCTGCAGGATATCGAAGTGGCCGCCGATCTGGACGCGGTGCGCATCTACCTGGAGAGCGCCAACTGGCAGCGCTCGGTGAGCCTGCTGGACGAGCTGCGCGGCCGCGTGCGCGGCGACAGCGTCCGGCTGGTTAACCTGCTGCACGACCTAGCCTGCCTGCTGCTGGAGGCCAACCGCCAGCCCACGCCGCTGGCGGTGCTGGACAGCATCGGCCTGTTGTTCGACGGCCACCCGGAGCGCGCCGCCCATATCTTAGTGACCGAGGCCGCCGACAGCGACGAGCGCAGCCTCCAATGGCTGCTGGCCGAGCGCATCTCGGCCCACGTGCCGGAGGTGCACCTGCTGCGCCCCAACCTATTCCGCCTGGACACGGCGCTGGCGCAGCTTGCCGCCGACGGCGTGCCCGTCACTGAGCCGCGCGCCGTGCTGGCCGAGATTGACGCCCGCCTGGACGCGCTGCCCGCCGGCGAGATGGTGAACATGGTGGCCCTGCGCGACGGCTACCGCGCCGTGGTGGACGCGCTGACGGCCCTCAGCACGCTGCTGGACGCTGTGAGCGCCAAACACGACCTGCCCGAAGAGCGGCTGCCGCTCTCCGCGCTGGAGCGCGCCCTGAACGCGGCGATGGCCCTGGCCGACAACATGCACGTGATCGGCCGCCAGGCAGCCGCCAGCCCGCGCGACGCCCTGGCCGCCCTCGATTCCAGCCGCGCCATTGACCCCACCAGCCGCTCGTGGGACGCGGTGGCCGGCCTGCTCGACCGCCTGTACGAAACGCTGGGGGCTTACCAGACGTATGTCCCGGCCGCCGACGGCTCCGACCTGGAGGCCTGGCTGCACGCCGCCCGCCAGACGCTGCTGCCGTTCACCGAGCGGCTGTTCGACGAGATGCTGGTGGGCATGGTCGAAGGGCTGGAGATCGCCGCCCGCGCCTGGGGCAGCTACGCCAACGCCACCATCCAGGGCAGCCGCCTGGGCGCGCTCAGCGCGCTGACGCAGGCCACCGACGCCGTGGGCACAGTCAGCCCGACCCTGGCCGGCTGGTTCAACCACCTGCGCGCTGTTATCACCGGCGCCCAGTACGTCGAGCGGCACGCGCTCTACGGCGGGCTGGGGCGGGCGTTGGCCGACGGCTGGGAGGCTTATGACCGCGGCCGCCTGGCCGACGCCGAGCAGCTCGGCCAGCGCGCCTACGAGATCGCCCGCAGCGACACCCAGCGCTTCGCCGCCGGGCGGCTGCAGCGGCTGGCCGAGATGACGCGCGCCTGGCTGGAGCGCGGCGCCGTCAACGACGCCGACACGTGCAAAGCGGCCCTGGTCTCGGTCGAGCGGCTGTACACGGCGGATGAGATCAGCACGCGCGAGAACTTCACGCGCCAGATGCCCAGCAAGGACACCTATCTCAAAGCAATGGGCAAGGGGCTGGTAGAGCTGTTCGCGCGCGGCAGCACCGCCGCCGTTCGCATCCTTTTCTTTAACTACATCCTGCTGGGCGCGCTGGACGCCCACGCCGGCGAGACCGACGACGCCGAGTTCTGGCTGTCCGCCGCCGGCCGGGCGCTGGAGCCGGGCGGGGTCAATCACCCGGCCGCCCGCGCGCTGGACGAGTTCATCCGCCGCCGCCGCGACATCAACGCCGCCGCCGCCCGTCTCAACGCTGTGAACGGGGCCGCCGCGCTGCCCGGCCTGGAAAAGCTGGCCCGCGAATTGGAAGAAAACCCCCAGGCGCGCACGCTGGCGGCCGGCATCTACAGCCTGCGCGAGCTGCAGGCCGCCCTGCGCGACTGGTCCGACGGCGAGTTCCGCCCGGCGGGCATCAAGCTGGAGAACGCCATCAACGCCGTGAACGAGGTGGAGCAGGCGGCCAGCGTCACGCTCACCGCCTATCGCGCGTTTCTGATGTCGCTGCAGGCCGGCGCCGCCGAGCTGCACACCCGCGCCCGCCACATGGCGCAGCTCATCGAGAGCCGGCCGGCCGAGCCGCCGCCCGCGCTGCTGGAGGGCCACCGCCACCTGCTGAGCGCCACCCACCGGCTGCTGGGCGAGGCCTACACCGGCACGCTGCGCCAGTGGCGCGACACCTACGAGGCGTTCGCCGCGACGTACACCGACATGACAATGCGCCGCAGCGCCCGCCTCAGCCGCTTCAACGATCTGTTCCGCGTGATGTTCATTGACCGGCACCCGGCCTATGCGCTCTACCGCCACTGGTACGACCTCACCGAGCAGGCGCCGGAGTTCCCCGCGCCGCCCACCAGCGAGCCGATCCCGCGGCTGGACGAGGCCGCCGACGTGGCCGAGAGCGAGTACCGCGGCGCGCGCTACGCCGAGCCAGCGGCCGCTGAACCAGCGCCCGCGCCGCTGGCGGCGCGCCCGCGCCTGCCGCGCGGCGTCCTGCTGCTGGCGCCCATCGCGCTGATCGGGCTGGCGGCGCTGGCGCTGCTGGCCGGCGGCGGCGGCGAACCGCCGGCGGTTCCCGTAACGATCACCGACACGCCGGCGGGCCAGGCTGTCCCGCCAGACGCTGCCGCGCCGGTCACCGAGGCGGCGGCCACGGCCACGCCGCGCCCGCCCACCGGCACGCCCTCGCCGCAGGCGGCGGCGCTGGCCAACCCCAGCAGCAGCCCGACCGCCCCGCCGGCCACGGCCACGCCCACCGATACGCCGACGATCACGCCCACCTTCACCGCCACCGCCAGCCCCACCGCCAGCGACACGCCCACAGTGACGCCCACGCCCACGCCGACGCTGCCACCGGGCGGCCTGACCGGGCGGCAGGACCTGCTGGCGCTGTTCGACCGGATGCCAGTCTACCCCTGGAACAGCGAGCACTTCTCGCGCGGCATTGACGGCACCTACTGGCGGCTGGGCATGGGCGCTGGCAGCGGCAGCGGCCAAATCGTCATCAGCGTGCCGCCAGAGACGCTGGAGACCTACTTTGGCGGGGATGCGGCCCGCCGCGTCCGCAGCGTCGAGGCAACGCTGGCCCTCACCAGCTACAACCCGCCGCTGGTGCTCGATGGCGCTGTCTACTACGGCGTGGCCCTGCTGGGGGCCGACGGCGGCGGCCAGGGCCTGCAGGTGCAGCTCGTCCAGCCAGGCGTGATCAACCTGGGCCAGGTGGCCGAAGGGACGGCCCGCACCGTCAGCCAGCGCGCCGTGACCAACCAGATCGCCCGCCTGCGTCTCGACCGCGACCTCAACACCGGCGCGATCACCTGTTTCTTCAACGACGAGCAGATCGGCCCAACCCTCTCCGGCGTGGGGGCCAGCGCCAGCCCGGCGCTGTTCGTCTACGCCAGCGGCGTGATCGTCAGCGTGAGCGCCTGGAACGTCACGCTGCGCTGAACAAAGCGTTGTTTAAGTGAAAAAAGTTCTATTCTTCTTTATGTAAAGACAACTATAATAGGTGGTGATGGTAATGTCTGCCCGCAACAGGATCAGCAGCGATGCACTTCACCGACCTATCCGATCGCGCCAGCCACGCCAGCGCTGACGCCGCCGCCGAGGCGCTGCGGCGAATGCGCGAGCAGTTTTTCGCCATCGCCTCCCACGACCTGCAGCACCCCATCGGCAACATCTACGCGGCGCAGCGCCTGCTGCGCGAGACCGCCGGCGACGACCCGTTCACCGTCGAGCTGCTGGATGAGATCGAGCGGTCGCTGGACGCGATGCAGGAGATCGTGGGCGATTTTTTGGAGACGGCGGCGCTGGAGGCCGGCGCGCTGGAGGTGCGGCTGGAGCCGGTGGACGTGGAGGAGATTTTGTGGCGCGCCGCAGCGCATCACGCAGCGGCCGCGCAGAAGAAGAACATCGCCATAGAAATCAGCGCCGCTGAATGCTGCGCCCTGGCCGACCCGCGCCGGCTGGCGCAGGCGGTGGGCAACCTGCTGAGCAACGCGCTCAAATACAGCCCGCCGGGCAGCCAGGTTGCGCTGACGGCGTCCGCCGCCGGCGGGCGGGTGCGCATCAGCGTGCGCGACCACGGGCCGGGCATCGCCCCGGCGGAGCGCGACCGCCTGTTCAGCCAGTTCGGCCGCACCAGCGCGCGCCCCACCGGCGGCGAGAGCAGCACCGGCCTGGGGCTGTGGATTGTGCGCCAGCTTGCGGCGCTGCAGAACGGCCAGGTGGGGGTGGAATGCCCCCAAGCGGGCGGCTCGGTGTTCTGGCTGGAGCTGCCCGCCGCTGCGCCGGCCGAGGCCGCGCCGCGCCTGGCGGCCATGTGCGGGCGCTGAAAGCGCCTACAGCGCTGCCGTCTGCAGGTCGCTGATGGCGTCCATCAGCGCGTGGAACTCGTGGATGTAGAGCTGCTGCTTGGCGTCGCTCATGGCCACCGGCGGGTTGGGGTGCACCTCTACCATCAGGCCGTCGGCCCCACAGGCGCGCGCCACTTTGGCCAGCGGAATGGCGATGTCGCGCCGGCCCGCCGAGTGCGAGATGTCCACGATCACCGGCAGGTGCGATTCCTGCTTGAGGATGGCCACGCCGCCGATGTCGAGCGTGTTGCGCGTCCACTTCTCGAAGGTGCGGATGCCGCGCTCCATGAGGATCACGTTGGGGTTGCCGCTGCTGACGATGTACTCGGCGGCGTAGAGGAACTCCTCCAGGGTGGCCGACAGGCCGCGCTTGAGGATCACGGGCTGGCGCACCTGGCCCAGCGCCTTGAGCAGGAAGCTGTTCTGCATGTTGCGCGCGCCCACCCAGAAAATGTCCACGTAGTCTGACATCATCGTGAGCTGGCTCTTATCCATCACCTCGCTGGTGATGTAGAGGCCGTATTTGTTCGCCACCTGGCGCGCGATCTGCAGGCCCGGCTCGCCCAGGCCCTGGAAGTCGTAGGGGGAGGTGCGCGGCTTGTAGGCCATGCCGCGCATAATGCGCACGCCGCGCTCGGCCAGCGCCGCCGCCACCTCGTCCATCTGCTCGAAGCTCTCCACCGCGCACGGCCCGGCGATCACGGTGAAGGCGCTGTTGCCAATCTCCAGGCCGTCCGGCAGGGCGATCACCGTGCGGTGGTCAGCCGATTTGCGCTGCACCAGAATCTTGGCGCGGGCCTCTTTCTCCTCCAGCGCCAGCGAGGCGCGGAAGATCTCGCGGAACAGCGCCTTGATCGTCTCGTTGCTGAAAGGGCCGTTGTTGGCCTGCTCAAGCTGCTGCAGCATGTAGGCTTCGCGGGCGGGGTCGTAAAACGACGTGCCCATCTCCAACTGCACCCGGCCAATCTCAGACGCGAGGCGGGCGCGGCGGTTAAGCAGATCGAGAATTTGCAGGTTGATCTCGTCAACCTGCGCGCGCAGTTCCTGCAGGCGGTTTTGCGACATGGCGACTTCTCTCTCCCCAGCGGCGTTGACCGGTGCACATTATACAGAGCGCGGCGCGGCGCGGCTATAGGTACATCGCCAGAGCGCAGACGGCCCTGGTTTGTGCACTCAATGAGGGGCGAGGCAGGCCGGCGTTACTGATCGAGGCGGGGGATGCGCTGCTGCCAGCGGCGGTAGAGATCGGCCTGCAGGTCGAACGCCATCTGCTGGCCGGAAGGGTGGGCGCGCACAATGTGGAGGTACATCGCCTTGGGCTGGCGGAACAGCTTGCCGCACACCGGACAGATGTGGATGTCGTCGTCAGTAGCGATTGTCTCGTCGAAATAGTGCATGCGGTGTGCTCTCTCGTTCGCTGTTCTCCCCTTTAGAATAAATGTAAAATGATTTATCGAGCGTTATGTCAAGTAAATTTTTACGCAAAATTCATGCGCAGCGCGCCAGCGCCAGCCTGTGCTACACTAAGCGCACGCACATACTGGACACCGCAGCGCGACGAAAGGCACAGCATGGCCGGCAAACTACAGGACCGCGTGGCGTTCATCACGGGTGGCAACTCTGGAATCGGCCGGGCCACGGCACAGCTTTTCGCCGCAGAGGGGGCGCGCGTGGTGATCGCTGCCCGCCGCGCCGAGGAATCTCAAGCCGTTGTGGCCAGCGTTCAAGATCAAGGCGGGCGCGCCATGTTCATTCCGTGCGATGTGCGCCACGCTGAGGACTGCCGCCACGCCGTCGAGATCGCGGTCGAGCGGCTGGGCCGCCTAGACATCCTGTTCAACAACGCCGGTGTCGTGCCCTTTGGGACTGTGCCCGAAACCTCGCTGGAAACCTGGGCCGACGTGTGGCAGACCAACGTGAGCGGCGTGTTCCACTGCTGCCGGGCCGCCCTGCCGCACATGATCCGCCAGGGCGGCGGCGTGATCGTCAACAACGCCTCGGACGTGGCGGTGGTGGGCGCGCAGCGCGCCGCTGCCTACAGCGCCACCAAGGGCGCAGTGGCGCTGCTGACGCGCAGCATGGCGCTGGATCACGCGCGCCAGGGGGTGCGCGTCAACGCCATCTGCCCCGGCGAGACGTATGTCCCGCGCTGGGACACGCGCGCCGACGACATGGAGGCCTATCTGCGGCGTGTGGGCGCGGGCATCCCGCTGGGCCGCGTCGCCGCGCCGGAGGAGATCGCGCGGGCGGTGCTGTTCCTGGCCAGCGACGATTCCAGCTTTATGACCGGCCAACTGCTGGTGGTGGACGGCGGCTGGACTGCCGGCGGCACTGGCGAACAGTACCCGCCGGTGTGACAAGCGGCTAGCGCCGCCCGCTGGTCGCCGCTTTCACCTGCGGTGAAGGCAGCCACAGCGTGAACGTCGCGCCGGTGTTGGGGCCGCCGCTGGTCGCCGTGAGCCTGCCGCCGTGAGCCTGCACGATCTCGTGGGCAATGGCCAGCCCTAGGCCGGTCCCGCGCCGCGGGCCGCGCGCCCGGTCCACCTGGTAGAAGCGCTCAAAGATGCGCGGCAGGTCTTCCGGCGGGATGCCGATGCCGGTGTCCTGCACCGTGACCTCGACGCCGCCGTTGTTGACCTGCGTCTTGACCCACACGCGCCCGCCGCGCGGCGTGTACTTGATGGCGTTGCTGATGAGGTTGGTGATCACCTGGGCCAGGCGGTCGCCGTCGCCGTTGACCTGCGGCATGGGGGCGGCTTCTACCGTCAGCGTCAGGCCGGCCTTGTGGGCTACAATGGCCAGCCGCTGCCCCACCGCCGCCACGATCTGGCTGATCTCCAGCGGGGCCATGCGCATCGAGAAACCGCCGTCCTGCAGCCGTGCCAGGTCGGTCAGCTCAACGACCAGCCGGTTGAGCCGCCCGGCTTCCTCGTGGATGATGCGCGCTGCCTGGACGGGATCAGGGGCGGCGCCGTCCATGATGGCCTGCGAATAGCCCTGAATGGACGTAAGCGGCGTCTTGAGGTCGTGCGAGACGTTGGCGACGAAATCGCGCTGAGCGGTTTGCGACGCCTGGACGGCGGCGCTCATGCGGTTGAACGACTCAGCGACGGCGCGCACTTCCGGCGGGCCGCTGATGGGCACGCGCTGGTCGTAGTCGCCGCGCGCCACCGCGCCTGCCGCGCGGGCGATGTGCTGAAGCGGGTTGGCGATAGTGCGGCTGACCAGCCAGGCCATCGCCGCCGCCACGAGCAGCCCCACGCCAGCCGCCTGCAGCAGCGGCCGCGCGACGGCCCGGCCGTACTCGCGCAGCGCCATGCCGAGCGTGGCGGGCGGGGGCTGGTCGGCCAGCAGCAGCGTAAACTCGAATTCGCGCGGGCGCTCCAGCGTGTAGCCCACGAACAGCCAGGCGCTGCCGTCTGGGTCGTTGAAGCTGCCGGCGAACGCGCCCAGCCGGTTCTGCATCAGCGCCTGGCCTATGGGCATGATGGACAGCGCCCCGGCATTGGCGTCCACCTCCAGCGCGAGCGTGTCGCCGGGCGCGTAGACGCCGCTGGAGTCGTGGAGCACGGCGCCGCTGCTGCGGTTGACCGTCAGCACGCGCACGGCGTTGGTCTCGGCGAACGTGTCCAGCGCGCTGACCAGCGAGGCGCGCAGCAGGGGCCGGGCGCTCTGGGCCAGCACGGTGCGCACACTGGCGGCCGCCAGGCTGTTCAGCTCGCGGTAGGTGAGTTCGGGCGGGGCTGGGCGCGCGTCCAGCAGCACCAGGAAGGTGATTGAGGTCAGCAGGGTGGTGAGGGCTATCACCACGCCGTAGGACAGCAGCAGACGGTTGCGCAGCGACATGGTTCAGTGTGGGTCCAGTTTGTAGCCCACGCCCCACACGGTTTCGATGGGCGGGGACATGCCTTTGAGCTTGTGGCGCAGGTGGGCCACGTGCACGTCAACGGTGCGCGTTTCGCCGGCGAAATCGTAGCCCCACACGATGTCGAGCAGCTTCTCGCGGCTGAACACGATGCCGGGGTTTTCGGCCAGCGCCAGCAGCAGGTCGAACTCTTTGACGCGCAGCGGCACGGGCACGCCGCCCACCGTCACCAGCCGGCGCTCCGGATAGATGGCGACATTGCCACAGGTTACGGCGCGGTCGGCGGCGGCGGGGTCAGCCGGGCGGTGGGCGGCGCGGCGCAGGATGGCGCGCACGCGCGCCACCAGCTCGCGCGGGTTGAACGGCTTGGTCAGGTAGTCGTCCGCGCCCAGCTCCAGGCCCACGATGCGGTCAATGTCGTCGCTGCGGGCGGTGAGCATGATGATCGGCACGTCGGACTCAGCGCGCACGCGGCGGCACACCTCCCAGCCGTCCAGGCCGGGCAGCATCAGGTCGAGCACCACCAGTGCCGGCTTCTCGTCTAAAATACGGCGCAGGGCGCGCTGGCCGTCGGTGGCGCTGGTCACGCGGAAGCCGGCCTGCTCCAGGTACATTTTGGCCAGGTCAATGATGTGCTGTTCGTCGTCTACCAGCAGGATCGTATCGCTCATCGGGGCGTCTTCAGTTCACGAGGGACGGCGGGCCGGGAGCGCTCAGCGCACATCCCAGCGCATGTGCATCACCTGGCGCTGGGGGCGGAAGGCATAGCGCTGGAGCACGTCGGCGGTGACGCTTTCGTCGGTGGGGTGTTCGATCAACAGGGCGCTGCGGCGGTCGCCGAAGCGGCGGGCGGCCAGGTGCAGCAGGGCTTGGTCGTACAGGCCAGCGTAGGCCGGGTCCACCAGCAGCGTGAGCTGGGTGGTGCTGGCCATCGCGGCGCGCTCGATCCACAGGACGGCCAACAGGCGGGCTTGGTCGTCAGAGCGGATCACGAGGCGCTCGACAGCGCGCAGGTTGAACCAGTCCAGGACGCGGCGCAGCAGCGGGGGGCGAAAGAAGTCGGTGTGCAGCGGGCGCTGCCAGCCGATGCCGCCGCGCTCGGCCGGGCGCACGCGCTGGGCCAGGGCGTACTCGGCGCGCCACTCGCCGGGCCGCCGGCGCGTGATGAACACCTGCGGGCCGCTGAGGGCGGGCGGGCGCACGATGCCAGCGCGCCGCCACAGCGTGAAGCCGCGCTCGTCGCGGAAACCGAGCCGCTGGTACAGGCGGCGGGCGATTAAGTTGTCGGCGTCCACCTGGAGCACGGCTGCTGTGCCGCCGCGCTGGCGGATCAGGTCCATGGCGGCGCGCATCAGGCGGCTGGCGATGCCGCGGCCGCGGAAATCCGGGTGGACGCCGACATTGGCGATGATCCAAGCGCTGCCCAGGCTGCGCGGCCAATTAGCCGGGTAGACCGAGACGTTGCCCACCAGCCGCTCGCCCGCCATCCACACGTATCCGAGGCTGATGCCTATGAGCAGGTCGTTCATGCCCGACAGCACGCTGGTGAAGCCCGGCCCCATGCGGCTGAGCGCGCGCAGCTCGCGCACCGCTGCTGCCCCGCCCTGATCCATGCTGTCGGCAAACACCAGCTCGATCAGGTCGGCCAGCGGGGTCAGGTCAGTGCGCAGGTTGACCGGGCGCAGGCCGTCCCCGGCCGCGGCGGCCGGGTCAGAGAGGCTGAGGGTGGTCATGAAGGCGGGCGGTCTCCCTTACAATCCGTATCACATGCCCTTACGCCAAGCGTAGCCCCAAGGCGTAAGGGTTGTCAAGCGTTCCTGACAAAAGAATTTACGCTCTTTACGCTCCGGTAATTTAGAGTTGTGGTAAACTCAATTCAGGCCTGATGTGCATGGTCAGTGTTTGTGAAAGCCGCCGCAAGGCGGTTGGGAGGTTGCCGCCGTGTGTTGATGTGCGCAAAACAGCCGCAGAAACGGAGGGTCATGCATGCTGTCGGAGCTGTTGAGGCAGACGCTGCTCGTTTTCGGGGGCGGGCTGCCACGGGGTGATGGGCGTGACCGAGGCCAGGGTTTGGTAGAGTACGCCCTGCTGCTGATCCTGGTCGCAGTCGTCATGGTCGCTTTGCTCGTGGTGCTGGGGCCGGGGCTTCAGAACATCTACAGCAACATTATCCAGTCGTTGTAGTCGCAATCATCACCTGAAATCATTCTGTGCGCCGCGGCCCCCTTATATGGGGCCGCGGCGTTTTTGCGCCCCACGCTCACCAGCGCCGCCCCCGGCAGGTGTTGAAGCGGCGCAGGTGGCGCGCCCAGGCCGGCGCTTCCAGCGGCGTGATGGCGATCAGGTCGCGGTTGACCAGCGTGTGGGCCGGGCTGGCGCTGACCACAACTGCGCCGGGCAGGGCGCGCAGCAGCCCATCCGCCCGCAGATCGCAGAAACGCGCCTCGACAAAGACAGTCAGCCCGTGCGCCGGGTAGACCAGCAGCAGCGGGCTGCTGTAGAGCTGTTCGGTGAAAGCGATAAAGACCTCCGGCGGCGGCCCCAGCGCCAGCAGCATGTCGCCCAGCGTTAGCGGCGGGGCGGGCGTCCACAGCACCGCCGCCACGCGCTCGCCGGCGGTCAGCAGGCGCGCCTCCACCTCACCGCGGCCTGGGCTGGCGGCCAGGCGCACGCTGTAGCTGATGCGCGGCTGGGCGGCTGCGCCGGGCAAGTGCGCCGCGAGCTGTTCCAGCGCGGCGGCTGTGTCGGACTCGCCGGGGCGCACGCCCAGGAAGCACGGCGCAGGGCAGCCCTCCGGCGGCAGCAGCAGCGCCCGCAGCGGCGCGTCATCGCGCACCTGGAGGCGCGCGGCCAGCGCCAGCAGCGCAAACAGCGCCGTCAAGGTTAAGGCCAGGCGCAGCAGCAGCGGGGTCATGGGCAGCTCCGGTGTCTGGGCGGGCGGCGAACGCAATTATAGCCCGGCAGCGGCGCAGCGCACTCGCCAGACGCGCCCGCTGCTGGTACAGTTCGCTGGAAAGCGACCGTTGACTGGCTGGAGACCGCCCATGTCCCAACCCCTTATCGTAATCGCCGGGCCGGCTGCCTGGGCCGACGCGCTTGCTGCAGGCCTGCCCGACTGCGACGTTCAGCGCGTGGCCGCGCGCGCGGGCTACGTCGCCCGCCTGGCCGACATGCAGCCCGCCCTACTGCTGGTGGACGGCGACGCCGACGGCTGGCGCTTCTGGGCCACCACACCCAAGACCAGCCCGGCCACGCGCCGCATCCCGCTCATCGTGACGGCCGCCAGCAGCGCGGGCCGCGCCGCCGCCCTTACCGCCGGGGCCGATCACGCGCTGCCGCCCGACGAGCTGCTGGGGCTGGGGCCGCAGCTGGCGCGCGATTTCGCCCGCCTGCCCGATCCTGCGCGCCAGGCCGCGCTGGACTGCGGCTGCGCCGAACCGCTGCCGCCGCTGGCCCGCGAGGGCGTGGCCAAGTTCAACGCCGGCGAGTACTACCCACAGCACGACCTGTTCGAGGAGCAGTGGGTCAACACCGACGGCCCAGTGCGCGACCTCTACCGCGCCATCCTGCAGGTGGGCGTGGCCTACTACCAGATCGAGCGCGGCAACTGGCGCGGCGCGCACAAGATGCTGCTGCGCGCGGCGCAGTGGCTGGTCATTCTGCCGGATGTGTGCCAGGGCGTGGACGTGGCCCAACTGCGTGCCGACGCCGCCCGCGTTCGCGCCGAACTCGAACGCCTGGGGCCGGCCGGCATCGCCCAGTTCGACCGCGCGCTGCTGCGCCCGCTGCGCCTAGTGGCCGATGAGCGCTGAGCTGCGCCCTGTGATACACTTGGCACTGAGCGAAAAGGCGCTCGATGGTTCTGCCAAGGCCAGACCGATGGGGCGGATGAGTTCGAAGCGCTTCTGTGCCAACCGGCGATCGCCGGCTGGCGGAGCGCGTGTTCGTCTGACCAGCCGGCGGCTGCCATCTCAATCACCAGGAAAGCCATGCTCACAATCGCAGAGGCGCTGACGCTGAAAGAACTGGCCGGGGCGCAGGTCGTCGCCGGGGCGCAGGGCGTTAACCGCCCGATCTCGTGGGCGCACGTGGTGGGCGTGCCGGACGCCGCCCGCTGGGTGCACGGCGGCGAGCTGATCCTCACCACCGCTATCAACATTCCCCTGGACGATGCCGGCCAGCGCGCCTATGTGCAGGCGCTGGCCGAGAAGGGCATCAGCGGCCTGGGGCTGGCGGTGGGCGGCCGCATTGCCCACGCGCCCGCGCCGCTGTGCGAGGAGGCCGAGCGCGCCGGCCTGCCGCTGATCGAAATCCACTACGAGGCCCGCTTCATAGACATCGCCCGCGCCGTCAACGAGCGCATCGTCCAGGAAAACATGGCGCTCGTCACGCGCGCCCTCACCATCAACCGCGTGCTGACACAGGTGGTGCTGGACGGCGGCGACCTCAAGCAGCTCGCCGCCACGCTGGCCGATCTGATCGGCCAGTCCATCAGCATCGAGAACGAGCGCTTCGAGGCGCTGGCCTCGGCCAATGTCGCGCCCGTGGACGAGGCGCGCCGCTACACGCTCAGCGAGGGCCGCACCGACCCCCGGCTGGTGCAGGCGCTCCACGACCGGCAGATCATCAGCGAGATCAAGCGCACGCTGCGGCCGGTGTTCATCCCGCAGATGCCCGATGTCGGCCTGGAGATGGAGCGCATCCTGGCCCCGGTGGTGGTGCACGGCGACATCTACGGCTACGTGTGGATCATCGCCCACGACCGGCCGCTGTCCGATCTTGACCGCATGGCGATCGAGAGCGCGGCCACCATTGCCGCCCTCATCATGCTCTATCAAGAAGCGGTGCAGAGCGCTGAGGCGTCGCTCAAGGGCAGCCTGCTGGCGCAGTTAATTGACGGCGCGGCAGGCCGCGAGGCCGTCCTCACCGACCAGGCGCTGCGCTTCGGCTTCGATCTCAACGCGCCGTTTGTGGCCCTGCTGGTGGAGGCGGCCAGCAGCGCCCGCGTGATCCAGCTGCAGCGGCGCGTCAACCGGCTGGCGGCGGCGCACAACTGGCCGGTGGTGGCCGGGCAGTTCGCCGGCCAGGTGCTGGTGCTGGCCCCGGCAGACGACAGCGTGCGCGCGCGCGCCGCGCAGATTCTGTCGCAGGATGGCGGGCGGGCGCGGATCGGCGTCAGCGCGGCGCACCGTGGGGCCGCCGGCGTGGCCCGCGCTTACCACGAGTGCCGCGACGTGCTGCACATCGCTGAGCGGCTGGGCGGGCGCGAACGGGTTGTGTTCTTCGACGCGCTGGGCTACCTGCACACGCTTTACCAAGCTGGCCCGGCGGCCCTGGCCAGCAACCCGCATGTGCCGCTGGTGCGCCGCCTGCTCGACGAGCAGCAGGCCGATCTCTTCCACACACTGGAGCAGTACCTGGACGCCGGCGGCAACGGCGTGCAGACCGCCGAAACGCTGCACATCCACCGCAGCACGCTCAACTACCGCCTGCAGCGCATCGCCGAGGTGTGCGCCTGCGACCTGTCAGACCCGCTGACGCGCACCAACCTGCAGATCGCCATCAAGCTGCTGCGCCTGTTTGGCTGAAGATCGGCAGTTACGGATCGCTGCCGTTGGCGTCCAGCAGCGTGATCCCGCGCGAGATATTGGAGTCGCGCCGGATGCGCCCCTGGGCTTCCAGCCGGTCGAGGTAGCGAATCACGCTGGCGACGCTCATGTACGTGCCTTTGCTCAGCTCGCGCAGCGACGGCGGGTAGCCGTTGGCCGCCACATAGGCGCAGATGAAGCGGTAGACGATCTCCAGGGTTTCTGCGTTGAGGGTGCTCATGCCGCCTTCCGTGTAACAGGTTTCTAACCAGCACTTCAGCATACCATGGAATAGAACATATATTCCATCTGGCGGCGCGTTGGAGTCTGGGTAGAAACCGGTTGGCGCGCCTCCGCGCTTCTACTGATCCTCGCGCAGCGCGCTCGCACCGGCTGGCTGATCGCCCCAGGGGGCCGGCGCCAGGCCGTAGTAGCGCGCCCGCACCTCGTTGACGCTCAGCGCCAAATGCGCCGTGCGGATTTCGGCCAGGCGCGCTTGCGTGTCGGTGGGGCGGATGTCCTCGAACTCGGCCACATGGTCGCCGGGCCAGAAGGGCAGCAGCTCCTGCGTGATCTTCTGCGCGATGCGCACCAGCTTGGGCCACAGCGTGCGCTCGATGAACAGGCGCTCCGCCACGCGCGCGTTGGCCTCGGTGGCGTTCTCGCTCACCAGCCCCACCGGCACGCCGAAGATGTTGAGGATTTCATCGCGGTGCTGCTGACGCCCGCGCAGGAAGTCGAGTTCAGTGTGGCTGAGGCCGATGTGCTGCCAGGTGACGCTGCCGCCGCGCAGGAAAGCGGTGCGCCGCTGCGGGCCGCCGTAGCTCTGACGCCACTCGCTCTTGATGCGCTCGAAATCGGCATCGCTGACGAAGTCCTTGATGGCGACGATGCCGGCCGGCACGCCGTGGCCAGGGCCGAACGTGCTGCGATTCCAGGCGGCCATGGCGCGGTCGGTCTCGACGGCGGCGCGGGCAGCCTCCAGCGCCGACAAGCCGTAGTAGTCGCTGGCCGGGTGCCAGCGGCGAAAGTGGATCACCTCGGCGGCGTCCAGCGGCACGCGCAGGCCGTCCACCTCGTAGACGTAGCCGCGCACGTAGCTGTCGGGGTCGGGCACGACGCTGACGCGATCCGGCCGAAGCGGCCAGATTTCCGACGGCGGGCCGCCGCCCGCGCCGCCCAGAAACCAGTAGGCGTTGCCGGTCAGCTCCAGCGCGCCCACGGTCTGCTCCAGCAGCTCAAAGCGGCTGGCCCAGGGGTTGGGGGCGGTGAGCAGGTCTTCCAGCGGGTGGCGTGTCACCGGGGCGCGGCGCTCGCCATCCAGCCGGTAGACGTGCAGCGGGACCAGCGCCGCCGCCTCGGCGATGCGGCTGACGGCGACGTACACCCAGGGTGAGCGCTGGTAAAGCTGCGCCTGGGCCTGCGCGCCGGCCAGATCGGGCCAGGTGAAGTCGTTGTGCTGCGCTACGGCGGCCAGGTGCGGCGCAGGGCGTAGCCGCCCGCGCCCGCCCAGAAGCTGAGAGAGCCAGTTGAACATGGGCCGATACTCCTTGAACGCCCCTAAAATAGCATATTTGTTCTTATTTTTGGCAAACATTTGCGCGCACATTTGTTTTCTTGCCTGTGCGCGCGGCCGTCGTTCCCAATCACCTATTACACATACAGCGCAACTTGGGGTACAGTTAATACATATTGAAATCTCGCTTGAGGCCTGAAGAGCGCGATGAACACACCTGGCCCCTATCTGCCCGGCGCGGACCTGTACCGCACGCTGGCGCGCAACCTGCCCGGCATGGCCGTGCTGCTGTTCGACCACGATCTCCGTTTCCTGGCAGCCGAGGGCGCGGCCCTGGCCCAGATCGGCCTCGACCGCGCGGCGCTGCCTGGGCGGCTGCTGCTCGAGGTGGTGTCGCCAGCGCGGGCGCGCCATCTGGAACCGCTGTACCACCGGGCGCTGGCCGGCGCTGAGGTCACGTTCGAGCTGGAGCACAACGGCGCGGTGTTCAGCGCGCGCGCCCTGCCCGTGCGCGACGAAGGCGGCGCGATCATCGCCGGCATGGTGGTGATCGAGGACGTGACCAGCCGCTTCCGCGACGCCGAGACGCTGCGCCAGCACATGGAGCTGCTGATCGCCCTGCGCCGCGTCAACGACGAGCTGACCGAGCGCCTGGACGTGGACTACGTGCTGGAGATGGCGCTGGACATCGCCATGCGCCTGAGCGTGGCGCGGGTGGGCATCATCCGCCTGATCGAGAACGGGCAGGTCACGCGCTGCCACATGGCCGGGGCCTACCCGCCGGCCTTCGTGCGCAGCGGCTACAAGCGCATCCGCGGCGTGCTGCGCCGTGTCATCGAGACGCGCCAGGCCGTGCTGCTGCCCGACATCACGACCGATCCGGACTACGTCGCCAACGTGCGCGGCATGCGCGCCCAGATGACGCTGCCGCTGGTCTCGCGCGATACGCTGGTCGGCGTTCTCAATCTAGAGACTGACCGGCCGCAGCACTTCACGCCGGACGTGTTCGAGTTCCTCAAGATGCTGACTGACCGCGTGGCGGTCGCGCTGGACAACGCGCGCCTGTACGACGTGTCGCAGCGCCAGCTTGCCGAGATGCAGTCGCTCTACGAGCGCGTCAGCCGCCTGGAACAGCTCAAGAGCGACATGATCCGCATTGCGGCCCACGACATCCGCAACCCGGTGGGCGTGATCGCCGGCTATGCCCAACTCCTGCGCGACAGCGCCAGCCAAGACCAGCTGCCCCATGTGGAGGCCATTGCCAGCGCCGCCCGCCGCATCGAGACGATCACGCACGACATCCTCTCGCTGCAGCGCATCGAGCAAACAGCCGACCGCGGCGCTCACACCCTGGTGAACTTGGCCGACCTGATGCGCGCCGCCTGCCGCGACCACCACGACCAGGCGCGGCTGAAGGGGCTGTCGTGCACGGTGGACATCCCGGAGACGCCAGTGCTGGTTTACGGCGACGCGCCCCAGCTGCACGAAGCCTTGACCAACCTGATGAGCAACGCCATCAAGTACACGCCGGCGGGCGGCGCGGTCTCGGCCAGCCTGCTGGTAGACGAGGGGCGGGTCTGTGTGCGGGTGAGCGACACCGGCTACGGTGTGCCCGCCGAGATGCAGGCGCGCTTGTTCCAGCCGTTCTTCCGCGCCCGCACGCGCGAGGTGCGCGAGATCGAGGGAACTGGCCTCGGCCTGCACCTGGTGCAGAACATCGTAGAGCGGCACGGCGGCGCGGTGGTGTTCCACAGCGTCTACGGCCAGGGCAGCACTTTCGGCTTCGATCTGCCCGCGGTTGAGCAGCAGTCCGCGCCCGCGCCGCGCGGGCGCAGCGTGCGCTCCTCGCCAGCGCGGGCCGAGGTCTGACGCTGTCAGCGAACGCGCGCCGCAGCGCGCTGTTTGTCCTGGCGCGGCGCAGCCGGTATGATAGGCGGCGTGGAGTGCAAGGAGAGTACGCGATGACCGACCGCGCCGCCGCCCTCGCTGCCATTGCCCAGCGCATCCGCACCTGCACGCTGTGCAGCCTGTACCAGGGGGCGACTAACCCCGTGCCCGGCGCGGGCGACATCCACGCCGACATCGTGTTTGTCGGCGAGGGGCCAGGTTTTCACGAAGACCGGCAGGGGCTGCCGTTCGTTGGGCGCAGCGGCGAGTACCTCAACTACCTGCTCAGCCTGATCGGTCTGCGCCGCGAGCAGGTGTTCATCACCAACGTCGTCAAGCACCGCCCGCCTGACAACCGCGACCCGCTGCCAGAGGAGATCAGCGCCTGCAAGCCGTACCTCGACGAGCAGCTCGCGTTGATTGACCCGGCGGTGATTGTCACGCTGGGGCGCTTCAGCATGGCGCGCTACTTCCCCGGCGGCAAGATCAGCCAGATTCACGGCCAGCCGCGCTACGACACGCGCTGCGCCTACTACCCCCTGTTCCACCCGGCGGCGGCGCTGCGCACCCCGGCGCTGCGCCGCGACATGGAAGCCGACATCCGCCGCCTGCCGGAGATCGTCGAAAAGGTGAAGGCCATGCGCGCCGCCGCGCCCAGCCAGCCGCCCGCCCCGGACGCGCCCGCCGAACCGCCCAGGCAACTGCCGCTGTTTTGAGAGGCGCGCCCGCCGCTATAATGGGCGCGGACGTGTGAGCGAGGACGGGCGATGATTGACCGGACGATGGTTTTCGGGCTGGTGGGGTCGGCGGCGGCGCTGCTGTTCGTGCTGGAGCTGGTGCGCGAGCGCCGCTTGCGCGAGGAGTACAGCCTGCTGTGGCTGGCGACCGCTGTCGTGCTGATCGTGCTGAGCCTGTCGCGCCCGCTGCTGGACGTGCTGGCGAACGCTATCGGCATCTTCTACCCGCCCAGCGCTCTGTTCGTGGTGGCGATGCTGTTCGTGCTGCTGATCCTGCTGCACTTCTCCACCGTGATTACCCGGCTGGATCAGGAAAACAAGGACACCGCCCAGCAGATCGCGCTGCTGCGCCACGAACTCGAACGCCTGCGCCGCGCCTCAGCGGGCCAGGAACGTGGCGACCAGCAGCACACCGACCAGCCCCAGGGCGTAGACGACGGCCAGTGACTCGCGCCGGTTGGTCAGCGTTTCGTCGCGGGCGATCAGCAGGCCGGGGCGCAGTGGGTCGGCGCGGGCGACGAAGCGCGGGCCGATCAGCCAGGTGAGCGCCAGGCCGCCGGCCAGGCCGCCTAGGTGCGCCCAGTTGTCAATGCGGACGGCAGCGCCCGGCGCAGTGCTGGCCAAGCCGATGAACAAGTTGAGCGCCAGCAGCAGCAAGAGGCTGCGCAGCTGCGCCCGGCCGCGCTCGCCCAACAGCTCTCGGTGGCGGTAGAGGAACACCATCTCTGCGCCGAAAATGGCGAACACCGCGCCGGATGCGCCCACCGACGCGCCGGCGAAGAAGAAGAGTTCAGCCGCTGGCGGGCGCGGGTTGCCCATGAGCACGCTCAACACCGAGCCAGTCAGCCCGCCCAGCAGGTAAACGATGGCGAAGCGCAGGTGGCCGAACACCGGCTCCAGGATCGCGCCGAACAGGTAGAGCGCGTACATGTTGAAGAAGATGTGCAGCAGGCCGGCGTGCAGGAACATGGCGGTGAACAGGCGGTAGTACTCGCCTTTGACCAGCACCTCATGGGCGCGGCTGGCCCCGTTGAGAAACAGCCAGCTGCCCACGTCTGGCAGCAGAAAGCCGACCGCGAACACGGCCAGGTTGACCGCGATCAGCGCGGTCACGACGATCGGGCGCACGACCGCGCCCGCCAGAATGACAGCCGCGCGCGGCGGCTGGGGCGCGCCCTGGCCGGACGGCGGCTGCGGCCCCATTTCCAGCGGGTGACGGCGGCGGGGCGGCGGGGATTCATTCATCGTTCTTACGGCCCTCAGGAATATACTTGAGTCGTCAGCTAACAGTCGTCAGGCTTCAGCTAAAGACCAAAGGCTGATGACTGAAAGCTGATCGCTGACGACTCGCCAAGCTTAGCACGAAATAGGGAGCAGCAGTTATGCCCAGCTACGACTTCCGCTGCAACGTCTGCGGCCAAGCGCTGACGCTGTTCTACAAATCGTACAAGGACTACGACGCTGCCACGCCCGCCTGCCCGCACTGCGGCGCTGCTGATCTGACGCGGATCATTACCCGCGTGAGCATTGCCCGGCCCGGCCGCAATTACGCGAACATGTCATCGGGCGAAATGCTGTCCGTGCTGGAAGGCGGCGACGCCAAGGAGATCAACGCGCTGCACGAGCAGGTGTACGCCACTGCCGCCGACGATTAGGCGCTTAGGCCGGCGCTGGCACGCGGGCAGCCAGCAGCGCCCGCACCTGCTGCGCGACGAACTCTGGGCTGCCGCTGGCGTCCACCACAGCCCAGCGCGCTGGCTCGGCCTGGGCCAGCGCGCGATAGCCGGCGTGCACGCGCCGGTGAAAGTCCAGTTCCATGTCGTCCAGGCGGTTCCACTCCTCGCCGAACAGCGACGCCTGGCGGCGGCGGCGCAGCGCTTCCTCAGGAGCGATGTCCAGCAGTATGGTCAGGTCAGGGCGCAGACCGCCGGTAGCGAAGGTCACGATGACGCGCAGGGTATCCATGTCCAGGCCGCGGCCGCAGCCCTGATAAGCCAGCGTCGAGTCGAAAAAGCGGTCGCACAGCGCCAGCCCACCGGCTGCCAGATGCGGGCGCAGCACCTGCGCCACCAACTGCGCGCGCGAGGCGTTGTAGAGCAGCAGCTCGGTGTGAGGGTGCATCTCGGCGTTGCGCAGGTCGTGCAGCACAGCGCGAATCTGGTCGCCGATGGCGGTGCCGCCCGGCTCACGCGTAAGCAGCACGTTGTGGCCAGCGGCGCGCAACTCTGCGGCAGCGCGTTGAATCTGCGTGGTTTTGCCGCTGCCGTCCAGCCCTTCAAACGTGATGAGCATGCGCGCCGTCAGCCTGCGCGCGAAATGCGAACGTGGCGCAGCGGTTCGCGGCCGAAGCTCTCCGAGATCAAATGGGCGCGGCTGGCCATCTCGTGCTGGCGGCGGCGCACTTCCGACGGCTGGGGCGTCAAGTCCACTGCTTCGTCGCCGGCCAGCACGCGGTTGATGGCGCTCTCGGTCTCGCGCAGGGCCTCGTCCAGCAGGGCCAGCGAGGGGGCCACGCTCACATCCAGCTCGAAGACGTCAATCAGGAAGTTCTCCATCTGGGTGGCGGTGTTGGCCCGCAGCACGTAGATGGGCATGCCGCGCCGCTCGGCGTCTACGATGAGCTTGGGGCGGCGGCGGTAGTAATTCTTCAGCGTCACGATGGCGTCGGCTTGGGCGAAATCGTCAGTGAGCTGAAGCGGCACGTGCAGCCGCCGGCCGGCCTGCTGCAAGCGGTTGCGCGCCACGCCGTAGGCGTAGACGGTGAGGCTGCGCAGGCTGCCGGTGGGGACAACCGCCGGCGGGCCGCTGCTGCCCTCGCTCGGTTCGACGCCGCGCGGGGCGCGCACGGTGCGCACGTTGGCTCCGTTGCGGCCGTTGCGGCCGTTGTCGGCGCGCTGGCGCTCGGCGATCAGGCTGGTTTCAGCCTGCTGCACCTCAACCAGGATTTCGCCGGACTCGGTGCGCGTGCGCAGCTCCACCGGCATCGGCCGCCCGCGCAGGATGCCGTCTACCGCGGCGGAAACGTCCTCGTGCACGACCAGCCGGTCGCGGGTTTGGATTTCGACCAGCACGTCGAACGTGGGCGGGGCGCGGCGTTCCAGCACGGTTTTCTGCGTCCCGCGGCGGCGCGCCTCGTCGTCGGACAGCGTCACGGACTCGATACCGCCCACCAAGTCGGACAGGGTGGGGTTGAGCATTAGGTTGTCTAGGGCGTTGCCGTGGGCTGTACCGATGAGCTGCACGCCGCGTTCGGCAATTGTGCGGGCGGCCATCGCCTCCAGCTCGCGCCCGATCTCGTCAATGACAATCACCTCGGGGTTGTGGTTCTCCACTGCCTCGATCATGACCTCGTGCTGGCGCTCCGGGTGCGACACCTGCATGCGGCGCGCCTTGCCAATGGCCGGGTGCGGCACGTCGCCGTCGCCGGCGATCTCGTTGGAGGTGTCCACGATCACCACGCGCTTGCTCTCGGCCAGCACGCGGGCGGCCTCGCGCAGCATGGTGGTCTTGCCCACGCCGGGCGGCCCCATCATCAGCACGCTCTGGCCGCTCTCGATCAGGTCTTGGATGATGGCGATCGTGCCGTAGACGGCGCGGCCCACACGGCAGGTAAGGCCGACGACGTCGCCGCGCCGGTTGCGAATGGCGGAGATGCGGTGCAGCGTGCGCTCCATGCCGGCGCGGTTGTCGGCGTCAAACGCGCCGATGCGCTCCACGACGTAGTCAATGTCTTGGCGTGTGACCTCGCGGTCCAGCAGTTCCACCTCGCAGTCCACGAAGCGCGCGGCCGGCCTGCGCCCCAGGTCCAGCACGATTTCCAGCAGGTCGTCGGTGCGGTCGAGCTTGTCCAGCTCGGCGCTCAGCTCGCGAGGGAGCACTTCTTTCAGCTTATCAATGTCGTCAGTTATGCGGCGTTCTATCAAGGGGAGATGTTCACTCCTGATCCGATCATTCAAGCAGGCTTTCGGTAATACCCGGCGGCTGGACTGGCTTGGGGATGGCCTCTAGCCGGCGGCTGAGCGGGGCGAAAGACGCCGCGCGCACACCGGCGGCGATGTGGCGCACCATCACCGCCTGGCGTGTCCAGGGTTCGAAGCCCAGGTCAACCAGGGCGTCTTCCAGCCAGTCCTGGTAGCGGCGCACACACACGTACACCGGCAGGCGCGCTGCCCGGCCCGTGTGGGCCATGGCCGCCGCGATGATTGCCGGGGCCTCGCTGAACACGTCGGGGTGCAGGTAGGGCGTCAGGTAGACGCCGCTGCGCCCTTCAGAGACGGCCACGTAACCCTCGACGCGGTCGTTCTTGCGGTAAACCAGGCCCTCGCTGTGGCAGGGCGGCAGCGCGATGGGCTGCACCAGCCGGGGGACGATGTTGGAATACAGCAGCTGGACGCCGTGCGCGTCGCTGTCGGTCTCCACCGTCAGGTCAACCAGGTCCACGCTCAGCACGGGCAGCGGTTCGGGCGGGCGCTGCCAAATCTCCTGGCGGGCGTAGATGGCAAAGCCAGACACGCGCAGCGTGCTGAACAGCTCTTGATATTCGTCCACCTCGGCGGTGAGCACGTGCGCGCCGCGCCGGCCAGCCTCGGCCGCCATCGCGTCCAGCAGGTGCAGCCAGGCGGTGTCGTCGGTGTCAGGTTCCAGGCCAGGCGCGACGTAGGTGATGCGGGCGTCGTCGGCGCGCAGGCGGAACTGGCCGAACACAGTCTGCTTGTCGGCGCGGGCCACCAGCGTGTGCAGGCCGCGGGGCGGCAGGAAGTAGCTGGCCAGCAGGTCTGGCCGGTCGTCGGCGCGCGTAAACGCCAGCTCGCTGTCAAGCGTGACACCGGTGTCCAGCAGGCGTTTCAGCGCCGGCAGATCGTGCAGTTTGAGCGCGCGCGCGTCCCCGTCGCCCAACATCTCAGCCGTTCCTTTCGATAAGTAAGCTGCGCTGCAAACCATAACACGAAAGGGCAGGCCGGGGTTGCGCGCCGGAATGTGCTGCGAAGCGGTGACGATATCCATCCATTACCATCGTTATCGTATTGTATCATTTTTTCGACGGGCGCGGCAACGGCCTTAAACGGACGTTAATCCGCTGGCGGCCGCGCGCGGGCGATCCCTACTCCCAGCGGAAGTTGTAGCTGCCGTCGAAGCTCTGTGTCTGCACCACCAGCTCGAACTCGCCGCCCTGGGCTGAGGAAAACTCGTGGCGGCCGGACTCGGAAGCGTTGAACGTGCGCTGCCACACCAGCCCCTGCGCGCCCTGAACGGTGAAAGTAACCGTGCCGCGCGCAATCGTTATGTCGTAGGCCAGCGCGACGGTGTCGCCAGGGCGCAGCGTCAAGGGGTAGCGCCCCGCGGCGGTGGACGGGTCAACGGTGGGCAGGCCAGGCCCTGGGATGAGCACCGGGTCAGTGGGCGCGGGCAGCAGCGGCGGCGGCAGCAGGGCCTGAGTGGGCGTAGGCAGCAGCGTGGGCAGGCCGGGCACGGTGGGCGGCGGCGTCAGCACCGGCGTGGGCGGGGTGGCCGTCGCGCGCGGGGTGGGCGTGGGGCGCGGGCTGGTGGTCAGGTTGCAGGCGGCCAGCAGACCGGCCAAGAGCGCCAGCCCCAGCGCCAATCGGATACGCATGTCGGCAGCCCCTTTCTCGCAGCGCGCTCAATCCAGCGGCAGGCGATACAGGCCCATCGCCTCGCGCACCAGCGCCATCGTTTGCTCGGCCTCGGCGCGGGCGCGGCGCGTGCCCGTTACCAAGATGTCCTCGATCAGGTCCGGCTGCGCCTCGTACTGGGCGCGGCGCTGGCGGAACGGCTCGAGGAAGGCGTTGATGGCGCGGGCCAGGCTCTTCTTGACCTCGACATCGCCGACTTTGCCGGCGCGGTAGCGCGCCTTGAAGTCTTCGACTTCGGCGGTGTTGGGGTTGAAGGCGTCGTGGTAGATGAACACCGGGTTGCCCTCCACCGTGCCAGGGATGTCGGCGCGGATGCGCTTGGGGTCAGTGTACATGCCGCGCACCTTTTCGTTAACGGTCTTTTCGTCGTCGGAGAGAAAGATGGCGTTGTCGAGCGACTTGCTCATTTTGGCCTGGCCGTCCGTGCCCACCAGCGACGGCACGTCGCCCACCATCACTTCAGGGACGGGGAACACCTCGCCGTAGAGGAAATTGAAGCGGCGCGCGATCTCCCGCGTGACCTCCACGTGCGACTCGTTGTCTTTGCCCACCGGCACGAGCGTGGCGCGCGGCAGGAGTATGTCGGCTGCCTGCAGCACCGGATAGCCCAGCAGGCCGAACGGCATGGCGTCCAGGTGGGCGGCCCGGGCCATGTCCTTCAGGCTGGGCACGCGCTCCAGGCGGGGCACGGTGGTGAGCATCATGAACAGCAGGTTGAGTTCGGCCGTCTGCGGCACGCCGCTTTGCAGGAAGATGGTGCTGCGCGCCGGGTCAATGCCCACGCTCAGATAATCGAGCACCATCTCGCGCACGTTCGGGCCGATCTCGGCGATCTCCTCGCGCGTGGTGCGCGTGGTGAGCGTGTGCCAGTCGGCGATGATGAAGAAGCACTCGTACTTGTCCTGCAGCTTGATGCGGTTGGCCAGTGAACCGACGTAGTGCCCCAGGTGCATCCGCCCGGTGGGGCGGTCGCCGGTGAGGATGCGGCCGCGCGGTGCTGTGGTCATGGTGGTCGTTCTCCCTTGTAAAGTCGCTGGTTACAACCTCAGCCCGGCCGCGCTGCGCGCGTCTCCCCCCCCCACGCACAGTGTGAGGGGGCTGCGGGTGAGGTAAACAACAAACGCCCGTCCCGCCATCGGGACGAGCGTCTGGTTCGCTCGCGGTGCCACCCGGTTTAGGCCGCCGCAGCGCGGCCTCACTCAGCGCAGGCGCTGTGCTGTCAGCACAAAGCCCGCTGCCCGCTAACGGGGGCCAACCGGCGCGGGCTACTGGGCGCGCAGCCGTTCGCCCTGCGGCTCCGAGGGCCATTCCGCGCCGGCGCGCAGGCGAGGCTTTCAACCACGGCCCCGCTCTCTGGGCTGCCGTGCCCGGCGCGTACTTGTCCTCTTCACAGCCGTTTCACGGTGTGCGATTGGCGCGCATTATAGCGGCGGGCGGGCGCGCCTGTCAACGGCTGCGCGGCGCGACTGGTTAGAGATTCGAACACCGCCGCGCCGCTGCGAGTATCTAATTATGCGCGTTGTAATAAGCAGCCTACGGAGGCCCGCAGTGGTCATATCCGTTTTCCTGGGGTGCATTCGGATTTGGGGGCAGGATCAGGCAGCGGCCCATCGTTGGTCAAAGTGTTCACCCATTGCCGCCGAACGCAAGACGATCATGCGGTTGACACCCGGTCGTG
>Ga0308414_1000186_pt1 | contig 39255 bp, 26 predicted proteins | sample HotsprSampleOS50_FD_205667 | JGI IMG/M metagenome (GOLD analysis project Ga0308414, IMG submission 205667) | Hot spring phototrophic mat microbial communities from Octopus Spring, Yellowstone National Park, Wyoming, United States - 20090730_OS50 ... | reverse complement strand
ACCAATTGTTAATCTTAGAATTACCTGATTATTCAGCATTGTGTGCGAGATGAAAATTTTCCCAGAAGAATTTATCATCTCTAAAAGTTTTAGATTTAATTCATTTAGATTTTCTATTGTTTTTTCTGAATCTGTTTTAAGCTGAAAACAGACAGTGGAAAAATGAACTGGAGCGCTTAACTTTAAATTTTTATGTGTTTCAATCCAGCGAGCAAAATCTTTAGCCCATTTTATATGATTTCGAATTTTCTCTTCAATTCCTTCAACACCAAGATTACTAATTACAAACCATAATTTCAAAGCTCTAAATCTTCTTCCTAATTGTAATCCATAATCCATAAGGTTGTCAACCCGATTGTCTTCTTTTGTTCTTAAATATTCTGGTACTAAAGAAAAAGCGTTCTTTAGAATATTTTTCTTTCTGGTAAAAAATACGCTGCAATCCATTGGGGTAAACATCCATTTATGAGGATTAATTACAATAGAGTCAGCCTCATTCCAACCCTCAATAATCCATTTCATCTCTGGAAGGATTGCGGCAACTCCTGCATATGCAGCATCAATGTGAAGCCATAAATCAAAATTTCTACAAATTTCTGAAATCTTTTTTACAGGATCTATACTGGTAAAAGAAGTAGTTCCAACGGTAGCTATTACGCAAAGTGGTTTATTCCCAGCTTTCAAATCAGTCTCAATCGCTGATGCAAGTTCATCGGGAATCATTTCAAAGTTATCATTAGTCTTAATTTTTCTAACGTTTTCTGTTCCGATACCCAGTGCTATGGCTGATTTCTCAACTGAGGAATGAGCGTGCTCGGAGCAATATACTATTAGCTTTGGTACATCGTTCCTTCCACTGAGACCTTTTTCTCTTATATTTAATTTTAGTTGTTCTCTTGCAGATGCAATTGCGTGGAAAGTACTAATTGATGCTGTATCATAAATCAAGCCCCAAAAATTTTCATTTAATCCTATCATTTGTCCAAACCAATTCATTACAACATCTTCAAGTTCAGTTACAATTGGTGAAGTTTTCCAAATCATACCGTTTAGATTAAGTGCTGAAATTAAATACTCTGATAAAATCCCAGCCTCACTTGAAGTTGAATTGAAATATGCCATAAAACCAGGGTGATTCCAGTGTGTAATACCTTTAGACATAGTTTTATCAAATTCTACTATCAAATCCTTAATTGATTTTCCTTTGATAGGTGGTTGTGAAGACAAAATTTTTCTAATCTCACCCGGCTTAATTTCTGATAAGACCGCATTTTCTTCAATATTTTTGAAATAATTTATTATCCAATTCGTTATTATTTCTTCGTTTTTCTTGAACTTTAATGAGTCCATAAAATATACCTTGGTATGTTTATTAAAATTATTAACTTGCATTTCAAAATTATCTCTATTTTACTACATGTGATAACTTGATAACTAAAGGATGCTTAGTAAAAAAATAAATATTTTACTTTTAGTTGGAATCTGGGGTTTTACTATTTTATCTTGCTATGAGCATTTTCCCCTAAAGCAGGACTTAAAAAGAACTCAGAATCAATTTAGAAATCAGGATAGTGTTTTAGTTAATTTCCCTGAAGTAATTAAAAATAAAATAACTCTATTTGTGATGATATATACCCATTGTCCTGATATTTGTCCAATGACGACTCATAACATGCAATTGATATATGAAAAATTAAGTGAGGAAGAAAGAGAAAGTTTTAAGTTTGTGGTGATTACATTCGACCCAGAGAGAGACACTCCTTCAGTTTTAAAGGAATACGCCAGAATAAGGAATTATGATCTTTCAAAATGGATATTTTTGACAGGCGATGAACAAAATACAAAAGAAGTTATGCTAAAATTTGGAATAAAGGCAGTAAAAACAGACTCCTCTTATGATAAAACTGGAAAATTAAGTTATTATATAACTCATACTGATAGATTGACTCTTATTGATCAGGAAGGATTTATAAGAAAAAATTATCAGGGTAGTGTGATAAATGTTGAAAATTTAATAAAAGATTTAAGTTATCTTTTATATGAACATTAATAAAAAATTATTATCTTTGGTTTTGAAAGAAAAAATAATTTGAAATGGCAACAGTTTTTAGACCTTGTCCCTCTTGTAAAGAAGTGGGGAAATTACATTTATCACGTTCTCGAAACACTTTAGAAAAAGTATTGTCCTCAACCAAACTCGTACATTATTACAGATGTCATAATTGTAATTGGAGAGGAATGTTATTTCGTAGAAAAAAAATCAAGTTTAGTTTTTCGGGTATAGTTAAAACAATAATATTATTGTTTTTTATTTATTACATTGTAATTTACATTCTAAAAAATTACACTAATTAAATTTAAAAGGTTTTTATGAAGTATCTGTATTATATTGTATTTTTTACGATTTCTTTAGCTTACTATTCTTCTGCTCAAGATATTAGAATTGGTGCTTCCCCTGATAACAGATACAATCCTGCGGGCGGATTTTATGATTACAGCGACCCTCGATATGTAAATATTATGGTAAATATATGGGGTTATGTAAGATTTCCCGGTAAATATTATGTTCCAGAAAACTCAAAGGTTTTGGATCTAATGTCTTATGCTGGTGGTCCTACTCCTGATGCTTTTTTAGACGATATTAGAATTTACAGAGGTTCTATGCAAGATGAAGCGATTATTAAGAAATTAAATTTTGATGATATAATGAATAAAGAAAATCCTAATGTTAAAGATTTAGATATACCAATATTAATTCCTGGAGATATTATATTAGTACCCGGTGAGCCAAAATTATATTTTAGAGATTATGTATCTATATATGCATCTATAACATCAGTATTAATTTCTCTTGCAATTTTAATTTTAAATATTGCCAAATAAAAGGGTGAACTTAAATGAACAACAATAATAATAATTATAATTCTTCAACTAATAGTTATTCAGTTACAGAGACTAAACAAAATGAGCTAAAAGATTATATTATAATTTTATTTCAGAAAAAATACACAGTATTAGCAATTTTTATAGTTTCTGTACTAACAGCAATAATTTATGCAAATCTTTCAATAGATATATATACAGCCTCTGGATCAATAAAAGTATCAATTCCAAAATCAAATCCTATTTCCGGACCTTTATTTGACCAGTTTCAGGAGTTTGGAAGTGATAGATATATTGCAAATGAAATAGAAGTTTTGAAGAGCCGCTCAATTGCTGAAATTGCTGCTAAAGCTATCCTTGATACTTTTAATTCGAACAGACATTCATTTGATAAGTTTTATATTGTTTATAAAGACCCAGAGCAACCCGATTCAGGGGCTATTTCTCTTGAAAAATTGACAAGAAAATTACAAAAAACAATTGAAATAGAACAAAAAAGAGGTTTAGATATTATAGTCTTTAAAGCAGATTCTCCCTCTCCATTTGAAGCCTCTTTAATCGTAAACCAATACATCAATGCTTATTATATTTATAATCTGAAAGTAAATAGAGAAAGATATACTTTAGCCAAGGAATTTTTAGAAAAACAGAGAGAAGATAAATCATCAAAACTAAAACAGGCTGAAACTGCTGTCAGCGAATTTCAGCAAAGAAACAATGTCGTTGTTTTAGATGAACAGGCAAGAACCTTAGTAGAGCAAATATCTCAAATAGAAGCTCAGATGAATGCAGCAGAAATTGATGCTAAGTCTAAACAGCAAGCACTTACAGAATTTAAATTAAGGCTTCAACAAAAGGATAAAGATGTAGCAAGATATATTGAAAAATTATCTGCTGAACCATACATCAAAGCCCTTCAAGAGCAATTAGCAAAGTTAGAAGTTCAAAAAGAATTGGTAGTTTCCTCATTAGGTCTTTCTAATCCAAATAATGATATCTCAGTTCAGAATTATAATAGAACTATAAAAGACTTAAAATCCAAGTTAGATGAACAAATGAATACATTAGAAGCAGGTTTAGTAGCATACACACCTGATGACATCAGACAATTATCTATTGACGTTCTAAAACTTGATTTAGAAATAAGTTCAGCTAAGGCAAAAGCCGATGAGTTGAGGAAAGCATTGAGAAGTTATGAAGCAAAATTTGGTAGATTACCTGTTCAATCTATTGAATATGCTCGACTTGAAAGAGAAAGATTAGGAAACGAAAAGCTTTTCACTCTTTTGGAAGAAAAATATCAGGAAGCAATGATTTCAGAGCAGTCAGTTCCGTCGAACGTTATAATTATTGATGAAGCAAGAATACCAATCCTACCCTCTAAACCCAATAGAAATTTAATAATGGTTTTCGGGTTTGTTTTAGGATTAGGCTTTGCATTTGGTTATGTTTTCTTAAGGAAGTACTTTGACGTTACAATCAGAACTCCGGAAGATGTAAGAAACAGAGGAGCAAATGTCATTTCTTGGATTCCAAAAGCAGAAGATTTTATTGATACATATGATTCAAATCATGAAGTAATTGTTAGTGAATTCCCCGATTCAGTCCCTGCAGAATCGTTCTTAAGTACTAAAGTTAAATTACAATATTCTAAACTGTCTGAAACTCCATCTAAAATAATATTAATTACAAGTCCAACCCCAAAAGATGGTAAAACATTTGTATGTGCCAATCTTGCAGCAACTTATGGATTATCTGGCGAAAGAGTACTTGCTATTGATTTGGATTTGAGAAAACCAAGACTTCATAAAACATTAGACCTTGATAAAAATAAGGGAATTACTGATTATTTATTTAATCTTGCTTCTTTCGAAGAGATTATTCAGAAAACAAAGTTTAAAGGTTTGGATTTTATTTCCGCAGGAACTATTATCCCTAATCCTGCTGAGGTTGTTTCCTCTTCAGCACTTAAAGAACTAATAGAAAAATTAAAATCTCTTTATGATTATTTAATAATTGATTCTCCGCCTATTATAGCCGTTTCAGATGCCGGAGTTATTTCTCAATGGAGTGATATAACTTTACTTGTTGCATCAATTAATCAAACAAGACTTGATTTGTTAGAGGAAGCTATAAAAACTTTGTCAACTATAAAGGCTAATTTTGCAGGAGTCATTCTTAATAGATTTGAATCTACAAATGGATATGGTTCGTACTATAAGTATTACTATTATTATTACTCTTCATCCCAGCCAAAGAAAAAGAAAAAATTAACTGAAATAATATCAAATAATTAGTATATATTTCCTTTAATTATGTGATTGAACAAATCTTATCAAATATTTAGCGAACTAGGAAAATTCTCAAAACATTATGAGAATTTTCCTGTTGCATCCTTCTTAATTCCAAATAAAAAAAGAAAATTAATCAGGCTTATATATTGGTTCGCCCGCACTGCAGATGATTTTGCTGATGAAGGCAATCTTTCTCCTGAAAAGAGAATGATTTTACTAAATGAATTTGAAAATGAATTTTTACTTTCTCTTACAAGCCAATCCAAAATTAATTATCTAAACTTATTATCAAATGAGATTAAGTTAATTAATTTAGATTCAGATCTTTTCCTTAAACTTTTAAGTGCTTTCAAACAAGATGTTGTAAAGTCAAGATATGTTCATTTTGACGAAGTTTTGGATTATTGTTCAAGATCAGCAAATCCTATTGGAAGACTATTATTACAATTATTTGGTTATGAATCAAATGAAATTTTTAGCCTATCAGATAAAATTTGTACATCCCTTCAGCTGATAAATTTTATTCAGGATACTAAAATTGATATTTCAAGAAATAGATTGTATTACCCAATTGATGAATTAGAAAACTTTAAAGTCTCTGAATCTGATTTACTTTATTTGAAAATGAATGATAACATTAAAAGACTTATTAAATTTAATGTAGATAGAGCCAGAAATATCATGAATCAAGGGAAAGAATTGACAAAAAAACTTAAAGGTAAATTTGCTGTTGAGATTAGATGGACTATTCTTGGCGGGGAAGAAATATTAAAAAAAATTGCAAAGATAGATTATAATGTAGTGGCAATTAGACCAACGATTTCTAAATTAGATTATGTAAAAATTTTTATTAGAAGTCTGTTAAAGTTATGATAGATTCAGCAAAAGAGATTTCCAAACAAAGTAAAAGCAGTTTTTATTACGCCTTTAATCTTCTGCCCAAGGATAAACGTGAAGCAATGAATATCGTTTATGCGTTTTGTAGGAAGACAGATGATATAGTTGATAATCAAAATTCAAATGAAGTTAAACTTAAAGATTTAATTCAGTGGAAAAGGGATTTTGAAAATTCCTTAAATGGATTTAAAGATAATCCTTTACTTAATCAGCTTGCCAACGTCATTGATAAATATAAAATCCCGACAGAGCCTTTTTTTGACTTAATTAAAGGAATGGAAATGGATTTGAACTTTTCAAGATACGAAAATTTTGAAACCCTAAAAGAATATTGTTATCGGGTCGCCTCATCAGTTGGTCTTATTAGTATTGAAATTTTTGGATATAAAAATATTAGCACAAAAGATTTTGCTATAAATCTTGGAATTGCACTTCAACTCACTAATATTTTACGGGATATTAAAAAAGATTTGGAAAATGATAGAATTTATTTGCCCAAGGAAGATATGGAAAAGTTTTCTTACTCAGAAGAAGATTTGTTGAGTAAACGATATAATGCAAACTTTATCGAACTAATGAAGTATCAGGTAGAAAGAGCAAAATATTACTTTAAATTAGCCTCATCATCACTTTCAAAGGAAGATGTTAAGAGTATGTTTCCTGCAAGGGCAATGCAGTGTGTTTATTATAATCTCCTTCAAAAAATAGCTTATAACAATTATGATGTATTAAATAAAACTATTCGTGTCAGTAATTTTGAAAAAATATTTATTGCTCTTAGGATATGGTTTAAAAATTTATTTATTTGATATGAAAAAAGTTTTAGTAATTGGTGGTGGATTATCAGGTTTAGCAGCATCATGTTATTTATCACATAATAAATTCGATGTAACTTTAATCGAATCAACTCATAAACTTGGAGGCAAAACTCATTCTTTTCAAGAAAGAAATTCTAAAATTGAAATTGATAATGGTCAACATATTCTTCTTGGCTGTTATTTTGAAACACTAAATTTCTTAAAACTTATTTCAGCAATTAATAAAATTAAAGTTCAAAATGAATTCAGTATTAATTATCTCATCCCAAATTTTCAAGTTCATTTATTAAAATCTTCAAACTTCTTCTATCCATTTAATTTGCTTTATGGATTATATTCATTTTCATTACTTACTGTTAAAGATAAAATCTCTCTAATTAGATTACTTCTTAAAATAAAATTTATTGATTCCGATTCTTTATCAATAATATCAGTCAAAAAATGGTTAGAAAATGAAAATCAAACTCAAGCTTCAATAAGATTGTTTTGGGAAGTGATTTGTGTAGGTGCCCTAAATATTTCCACTGATGTTGCTTCAGCAAAATTATTTTGTGAAATATTGAAACAAATATTTTGGAGTGGGAGTGACTCGTTTAAGATTATCTTACCCGAAAAATCTCTTAATGATACTTTTATCCATCCTATTGAATCTTTCTTAAAAAAAAACAATGTAGGTATATTTAAATCTGAAAAATGTGAGAAGTTTATAGTCTCTGAAAATAAAATAATTGGAATTAAAACTAACAAGAGAACTTTAACTGGCTTTGATTATTATTTAATTGCTGTACCTTTTTATTCTTTAAAGTTACTTGAAATAATTAATACAAATAACTTAGACATTAAATATTCACCAATTCTAAATGTTTACTTATGGCTTAATAATAATCCATTAAAAGAGCCGTTTTATGCAGTTGCTGATTCAGTAATTCATTGGATATTTAATCAGCACGATTTTATAAACATTACAATTAGTAATGCGGATAATTTGATTGATAAGTCCAGAATAGAAATTGAAAAAATTATTAAAGATGAATTAAACAGATTTATTCCAAATTTATCAAAAGAGATTAAAAGAACTGTAATTATTAAAGAAAAAAAGGCTACGTTTATTCCTTCAAACGAAAATTTAAGGAAAAGATTAAAGTCAAAAACAGAGATTAGCAATTTATTTTTAGCAGGCGATTGGACTGATACAAAATTACCTTCTACAATTGAAGGAGCTATTAAAAGTGCAAGAATAGCTGCAGAGGAAATTATTAAAGATTCTTTTGATAGAAAGTAAAACTATGAACCCAAATGCTCAATTTTATATCGAAAAGTTGGACTTAAAAAAACACCCTGAAGGTGGATATTATAAGGAAGTTTATCGCTCAAGTGAGCATTTTATTATTCCTGATTATTCACTCAGAAAAAAAGAAAGAAATTACTCGACTTCCATATATTTTCTTTTAGAAGGAAACGACAAATCTTTCTTTCATAAATTAAGTTCTGATGAGATTTGGCATTTTTATGATGGAACAGATTTGAGAATAATTATTATTGACACACTTGGCAATCTTTCTGAAGTTTTGTTTGGTAAGGGATGTAAGGTTTTTCAGTTTACCATTAGAAAAGATTGCTGGTTTGCTGCTGAATTAGTAGATAAAAACTCTTTTGCGCTTATAGGTTGCACGGTTTCACCAGGTTTCGATTTTGAGGATTTTGTTTTAGGAAAACGTGAGGAATTAATAAATTTATTTCCACAGCACGAAAGAATTATTCAAAAATTCACAAGAGTTGATTAAATTTATGTATAAAAATTTGCCTTAATTGACATTTTTAATGAATTTATGTTTAATTAGCTTTTTAATAAAAATTATATGATTTTTTCACTCATTATTCCAAAAAAAGTTGGAGTCATATCGAATTAACATCTACTATTTTTAGTATAACATTTTGTTAGGTGTTCCTTATCAGAAAACAAGAAAAAAAATTTTCAGTTAGAGATTTAGTCCAAATCCTTTTGGGTTCTGCTATACTTTTTTTTGCAGGTATCAATCTTGGATTTAATTCAAATTCATATACTAAATCTGATAAGTTATTATGGACAGATATGCTGTATATGTTTTTGGAGAATCAATCAGAAGCCTTTAAACAAAGTAATTCTCAACAGATAAATGATTCGAGAATAAATCAATCTTTTGAAATTCAAGATTTAAATGCTGCAAATAAAGACAATCATTCATTAAAAATTGAAGACTTTTTAATATCTCCTGATACGAATGATGTTGATTCATCTTTTACGCTAACTGAAGATACAACAGACAGTCCAGTTATTAATTTGCCACCTGTAAAAATCAACAAAGACTCCTTGAGATTATTAGAATGGTCAAAAGACTCAACTGCAAGACTTGAATATTTTCGATATCAAAGAGAAGATTTTCCTGTAGTAACATTAAAACAGAAAAAACTCTCCAAATTCTTTATTGAACCTTCACCAACCTTAAAACAAAGAAAAATTACTATTGACTCGACAGGTAAGTTTGTAGAAATACGTGAAATTATTGCTGGTAAAGAAAATAAAATTATTCTTCGAATGCCAATAGAAGAATATATTACTGAAAGGTTAAAATTTGAAGAACGAAAAAAATGGGAAGCTCTTGGATATAAATATGAACTGAAAGAAACTAAGTTAGGATTACAGGAATTGATGAAAAGCTTTACCGATTTCGAAATTCCTCTCCCTAAAGTTGGAGTATTAAGTATATTCGGCGAACCAAAAATAAGCTTAAAAATTGGTGGTGCTGTTCAGATTCGTGGTGCTTGGCGAAATGAAACTACCGAAGGAGTTACAGCATCAAGATTGGGTAATACTCGAAACGAGCCTGATTTCAAACAGCAGGTTCAGATAAATGTTAATGGAACTATTGGAGATAAACTAAATATTTCAGCCGACTGGAATACAGAAAGAACATTCGAATATGAAAACCAATTAAAGATAAAATATACAGGCTATGAAGATGAGATAATTCAATCAATTGAAGCAGGTAATGTTTCATTACAAACCGCTCCTCTGGTCGGAGGAAGCGAAGCATTATTCGGTGTTAAAGCTTTGTTCAAAATGGGACCTTTCTCTCTTACAACTTTAGCAAGTCAGAAAAAAGGTGAAACAAAAGAAGTTGAAGTATCCGGAGGAACTACATCAGCCGAGTTTCAAAAAAGAGCTTATGATTATTCAACTAATCACTATTTTTTAGATACAGTTTATGCAAGCAAATCTTTAAACATATTTAATAATTACTTTGGTAATCCTACTCCGATTGTAAATAATACTTACCTCGTTACTGAAGTTCAAGTATGGAAATCCATAAATGTTATTTCAACTGATAAATCAAGAGAAAGAGAAGCTAATGCGTATATTGAACTTCCTGCAATAAGTCGTAATCAATCTTATCCTGAAAGTTTCCGTGAGCCATTAACAAATCCAATTCCAGGTATTCAAGAAGCAGGAAGATTTTTACTTTTACAAGAGGGAATAGATTATATTATTCAAAGAGAAACAGGATTTGTAACCTTCAAAACTCCTATTAATGATAATGATGTAATAGCAGTTTCTTATGGTCGCGAAAATGGACCCGGTACTGCTAATGATGAATATTTTGGTGAGTGGCTTGCCCCCGGTGATACTAATACAACAAGAAGAATGGTCTTAAAACTTGTTAAACCAAGAAATCTTCAGCCACAATATAAAATCGCATGGAAGTTACAGCTTAAAAATATTTATCCAACAGGTGTTCAAAGAATTAAAGAGGAAGGATTTGAATTTGAAATTCGATATGAAGTTTCAGGCGCTGAACCTATCCGTGAAATTGGTAATGTAAAGTTTCTAAATGCTTTTGGTTTGGATTTGCTTGATGCAAGTAAACAACCAAATCCTGATAATAAATTTGATTTCAGACCTAACATTACAATTTTTACAGAAACAGGAGAAGTAATATTCCCAAAACTTGAACCTTTTGGTACAGATTTACCTGCTGGAATTCCGAGTGAATATACTTATCAATCTGTTTATGATACATTAAAGACTATAGCTCAGCAAGATAAAACTAAGGATAAGTGGGTTCTTGCTGGGAAAAGTTCAGGTTCTTCATCTGCAACTTATCAGCTTGGATTTAATTTAGTGGAAAATTCTGTCAAAGTTACTTTGGATGGAAGACCATTAAAAGAAGGTGTTGATTACAGAGTTGATTACAATAGCGGTCAACTTACAATTACTAATAGTGCTGCTTTAGTTCCGGGAGCTAATCTAAGAATTACCTATGAACAAAATGACCTTTTCCAATTAGCCTCTAAAACATTATTAGGAGCAAGAGGAATTTATGAGTTTTCTAAAAAAACCAACCTTGGCTTTTCTATATTGAATTTAAATCAACAAACTTTGAGTGATAAAGTTAGAATTGGTGAAGAACCGTTAAGTAATACTATTTATGGTTTAGATTTTAATACATCTGCTGATTTACCATTTATTACCCGTTCAATAGATAAAGTTTTTTCAACAAGGGAGATGTCATCTTTTAGTTTCACAAGTGAATTTGCTTATATAAATCCGGATCCAAATACCAAGAAAAGTACAATAGCATCTGATGGCGGAAAAAGCATCGCTTATATTGATGATTTTGAAGGAGCAAAAAGAACAATACCAATTGGCGTTTCATATACTTCGTGGAAAGATTTAAGCGCTCCTGATTCACTTATTACATTGCCAAATTTAACCAGAGCTGAAAAGATGCCTTACAAAGGAAAAACATTCTGGTTTAATGAAACTCCATCGAATGTTACAGTTCAACAAATTTATGGAGATAGAAAACAAGTTGCCCGCTCAGATTATAATGTTACAGTTATGGATATGGTTTTTATGCCAGATACTCCCGGAACTTATAATTGGAATCCTAATTTGACTGATAGATCTAAAGTCTGGGGCGGAAATATGAAGGCTCTTTCATCAACTGCAAGTAATCTTGATCAGGAAAATATAGAGTTTATCGAATTCTGGATGCAGGTTTTGGAAGCTGATCCGAACGCCAAAATGTACATAGATTTAGGAAGAATAAGCGAAGATGTTATCCCAAATAATAGATTGGATACAGAAGATAAAGATAGAAACGATGCAATAGATACAGAGGGTAAAGAAGATACAGGATTAGATGGTTTATTCGATGACCAGGAAAGAATTGAATATCAAAGTACAAAATCCGATCCTTCGGGCGATAACTTTTTCTTCCAAAGAAGTAATCCACCAAATTTATTTGATTACTTTAATATAAATGGTACTCAAGGAAACGCAATATTGACAGATATTGGAAGAATTCCGGATACAGAAGATTTGAATAGAAATGGAAACCTTGATAACGCAACAAGTTTCTTCAGATATGAAATTCCATTAGATACTGTCGCTTCCAGAAATCCTTTTGTCGCTGGTGGCGGACTTACTGAATATAACTGGTTTTTATTCAGAGTTCCTTTGAAAGATTTTCAAAAAAATATTGGCAATGCTACTTTTTCGAATATCGAATTTATAAGAGTCTTTTTGACTGGCGTAAATAAAATGGTTCATTATAGAATAACGGATTTTAATTTAGTTGGAAGTCAGTGGCAAAAATTAAATAAAACTGATACAGTACTTTCTGTTTCAGTAGTTAGTGTAGAAGAAAATCCTGAATACTCAAGCCCACCAGGTGTTTTTCAAGAAAGAGATAGAACAAGACCGGATGAAAATATTTTAAGAAATGAACAATCATTAAACTTAATATTCAACGGTTTGCCTGATGGTCAGAACAGAGAAGCTGTTAAATATTTATTCCGACCATTAGATGTATTTAATTACAAACAAATGAAATTGTTTATTCACGGTGATAAGAATAACATTCCCGGCTCAATATCTTATAATGATACAATAAGTGGAAAATTTAATTATTCATCAGAAGTATTTTTTAGATTCGGAACAGATACCAACAATTACTATGAATATCGTAAACCTGTTTTACCAGGCTGGAATGAAATTACAATAGATTTTGAAAAAATTACAGCAATAAAACAGACTAAACTTGATTCAGCTAATCTTGATAAGAAATTCCCGGTTGAAGGCAAACCTTTTGATTTTTATTCATTTAAAGGTAATCCATCATTAACGCAAATTAAATTTTTCTCTGTGGGGGTTTTCAATCTTGATAATAATTTTAATCAAGGAGATTTGTCAGGGCAATTATGGGTTAATGAGTTGCGTGTTGTTGGTGCTGATGACTCTCCAGGTTGGGCATATAGCATAAACTCATCACTTAAACTTGCTGACTTATTAACTGTGAATTTTACCTATAGCAAAAAAGACCCTTACTTTCACAGACTTTCAGAACGATTTGGCTCCCGTGTTGACAATACAAACTGGTCGCTTTCAACTGATTTTAATCTCTTAAAAATTATTCCAATTTCTCTTCCGGAAAGTAATTTCAGAATTAACTATTCGCACACAGAGCAAATTGGTAAACCCCTGTATTTACCAAACACTGATGTTAAAGTTGATGAAGCAGTAAAGCGACAGGAAGAAATTTATAATACAGATACTACAGGAAGAGCAAAAACACCTCAGCAAATTAGAGAAGAAACAGAAACAGAAACTATCTCTGACACTTGGTCTGCTTCAAATATTAAAATAAAAATTCCATCATCTTGGTGGCTTATCAGAGATACTTTTAATTCTCTTACTTTCGGTTTTAATTATAATAAGACTTACTCCAGAAGTCCTTCGATTGAAAAGTCCATCAATTGGGTGTGGAATTTTAATGCAAATTATGCTTTAAATTTAAGTCCTGATTACTATTTCCAACCAATTGATATTCCGATTTTAGGAACTTTCTTTGCGTTGTTCAAAGACTATTCTAATTTAAAGATTTTCTTTTCTCCGCAAAGTTTTAATTTGACTTTATCTGTAAAAAGAAATAAAAATACAAGTAAATCAAGACCAACCTTTAATCCCGTTACAAATCAGTTTAATGAAACAGAAGAATCTGTATCGAGAGACTTTTCAACTCAGAGAGGTGCAACAATAAACTGGAAAATGACAGAAGGTGGATTTATCAATTTGACTACGAGTTATAACTTAAATATAAGTTCCTCTCTTGCTAATATTGATTTGGATGCATTTGGTAAAGAAAGACCTGAAAGTGAAATATGGCGCGATATTTTTACAAAGAAATTTTTTGGAAAAGACTTTAGGTATCAACAGACATTAGATTTAAGAACTAATCCAAGATTACCATCCATATTTGACTTAAATAAATTCTTTTCAATAACAGCAGGATACTCTGCCGGATATCAATGGGACTATGATTTCAGACAGGAAGAATTAGGAAGAAGTGCAGGTTTTAATAACAGATCAAATATTGGATTTAATTTCAGACTTAAAGCACTATTTGCCCCACTATTTGCTGAGTCAAATCAACAGCAAAACTTAGTTAATCAGAACAGAAATTTAATTACTACCAATATTCAAAATCCTGATACTTCATTAACTGGAGAAATGCTTGATACTGTAAAAACACCTTCAGGTCCTTCACCGCTTGAAACTGGATTTTCTTACTTAAAAATTTTTCTTAAAACCGTTTTATTTGATTATGAAACTATAACTGCTAATTTTACCAATGATAACACTTTATCAAAATCTGGTTTGAGAGCGCAAGGTACAGGTTTCAATAACTTTTTCGGAATTTTTTATAATGAAAAAGCAGGTCCGACCAGATTATTTATGTTAGGTTTATCTAATGATGCAGGTCCCCGAGTCGCTGCTCCAAACACAAATCTTAGCGATAATTTTAGTCAAAAAAATAATATTGACCTTAAAACATCCAGACCTTTATGGGAAGGTGCTAAAATAGAATTAAATTGGAAAGTTGGATGGTCACTTAGTAAAAGTGTTACTTTAACTGTTGATGAAAATGGAGACTTATTTGTTGCTAATATAAATGCTTCAGGAACTATTTCCAGATCCTTCTTATCATTCCCTCCATTTTTATTATTCTCTTTTGCAAATAATGGAATAAAGAGAGTTAACGAACTTTATAATCCAAGTTCAGGTGATCCGGCTAATAGTCTGTCAAATGCATTTATTCAAGGTTTCGAGAGTTTTCCGTTATTGTCTAAATTGAGCTTTATGAAAAATTTTGCTAAATACATTCCAAGACCAAACTGGAGAATAACCTGGGATGGATTAGAAAAATTACCATTCCTTAGCTCTGTTGCAAAAAGAATTTCTTTAGACCACGCATATTCAGCAAATTACAATGAGGGTTGGAAACTAAACAGAGATGGAGCTGAAGAGATTCAAACTCAAAAAATAGAGTATGGTTTTAATCCATTGGCGGGATTAAATCTTACATTTGGAGAAGTTTGGTCCGGTAACCTATCGGGCAATATTAAATATGGCACAAGAACCAGTTATGATCTTGGAATTACTACAAACAATATCAATGAAACTTTTACTCGCGATGTTGGAATTACAATGCAATACTCGAAATCCGGTTTTGAAATTCCATTATTTGGCTTATCGCTAAAGAATGATATTGAAATAAGTTTCTCTTACAATCAAGCAAAAAATTCCATTGTAAGATTTGATATGAATAACTTTACCGAAGAGGGAATACCTCAGGATGGCTCAACCCGAACTACAATGGAACCAAGAATAAAATACACTCTTAGTGCAAAAGTTACCTTAGCTATTTTTTACAAACGAACTTCTGTTGAACCTACTGGTGCTTCACGAATTCCACCAACAACTACAAATGAAGCTGGCATTGATGTTAACATCGTAATCAATTAAGAGGAATTTATGGAAAAGAAAAATATTTTATGGGTTGATGATGAAATTGAAATGTTAAAATCTCACATTATTTTTTTATCAGAAAAAGGTTATGATGTTGATACTGTAACCAATGGTGAAGACGCATTATCGTCATTAAAAGAAAAATCCTATGATTTGATTTTTCTTGATGAAATGATGGCTGGTATGGGTGGATTAGAAACTTTATCAAGAATTAAGGAAATAGATTCCAATATTCCTGTTGTTATGATTACAAAATCAGAAGAAGAGTCTTTAATGAATGAAGCCATAGGTGGAAAAATTAACGATTATCTTACAAAACCAGTAAATCCAAGTCAGGTTTTGCTTGTTTGTAAAAAAATATTAGAATCAAAAAAAATAGTTGGACAGTTTGCAGCTAAAGATTATTTACAGGATTTCAACAGAATCTCACAGATGCTGCTGAATGATCTTGATTATATTGATTGGATAGATGTTTATGTTAAACTTGTTAATTGGTCAATTGAACTTGATAAACATCCTGAACTTGGTCTGAAACAAACTCTTTCTGATTTATTTAGAGAAGCCAATAAAGAATTTTCAAAATATATTGAAAGGTTTTATTCCGATTGGCTAAATAAAACTGACAAAGATAACAGACCTACTCTAAGCCCCGAAATAGCCGAGAAATATTTGTTTAAACATTTACAGGATGATAATAAAACTGTTTTTTTTATTGTGATTGATTGTTTACGTTTAGATCAATGGATAATAATGGAACAGCATTTAACAGAAATGTATAAAATAGAGAAAGATTATTATTTCTCTATTCTTCCAACCGCAACTCCTTACGCAAGAAATGCTTTGTTTAGCGGTCTTTTTCCAAGTGAAATAGAAAAAAGATTCCCGGATTATTGGACAAACAGAAATGAAGATGAAAAAACAATGAATAGGTATGAGAAGGAATTGTTTGGCTATCTTTTAGAACGAAAAAAAATAAAACTAAAAAATGACTTTAAATACATTAAAATAATAGACCCTGAATTTGGTAAAAGCTTTGAACAAAATATTCTTTCTTATAAGAATAACCATTTGACTGCAGTTGTTGTTAACTTTCTTGATATGATAGCTCACGGCAGATCGGATTCAGATATCTTAAAAGAAATTGCTCCTGATGAATCTGCTTATAGATCTTTAACAAACAGTTGGTTTATTCATTCTTACTTGTATAATGTATTAAAATCAATCTCTCAGATGAAAAACGTTAAAATTGTTTTAACTACTGATCACGGTAGTATAAGGTGTATGAGAGGAGCAAAAGTACTTGGAGATAGAGAAGCTTCAACAAATCTGAGATTTAAATTTGGTAGAAACCTTAAAGCTGAAAACAAACAGGCATTATTTATTAAAAACAGTGAGGATTACAAACTTCCAAAAGTTGGTGTTACTATTAATTATATTATAGCCAAGGAAGATTATTATTTTGTTTATCCAACAGATTACCATAAATATCTTTCATACTATAAAGATACTTTTCAGCACGGTGGAATCTCGCTTGAAGAGATGATTATCCCGGTTTTAACTTTAGAACCAAAATGATAATAAAAGAAGAAGAATTTATTTCAAAATCTGAAGAAGATACAAAACTGATTGCACTTAATTTTGTTAAAGAAATTGGATCTGGAAACGTTATTGTATTAAATGGTCAATTGGGTTCAGGCAAAACTTTTATTGTCAAGAAAATATCCGAATACTATAATATCTCTAATACATCCAGTCCCACTTTTGCAATAGTGAATGAATATTTGGGCGATAGAAAAATCTACCATTTTGATTTTTACAGAATAAATTCCATTAATGAATTACACGACATTGGATTTGAAGATTATATTTCAGATTCAGAAGCAATTACTTTTATCGAATGGGGAGAATTATTCCCCGAGATTCTTCCACATTCCAGATATGAAATTTCTATAGAATTTTTTGATGAAGATTCCAGAAAAATTGTGATAAGAAAATATGAGTGAAATTTTTCCACTATTGGCATTAGAGACTTCAGAAAAAACTTGTGGTGTCTGTATAATGTTAGAAAATAATGAATATTATTTTGTTGAAACAAATCAATCTCACTCTCATTCAGAAAAACTGTTTGAGCAAATTGAAATTATTCAACAACATTCAGGAATAGATTTAAGTCAAATCAAGTCAGTTGCTGTCTCGATGGGTCCTGGTTCATTCACAGGTTTGAGAATTGGTTTATCAGCAGTAAAAGGTTTAGTAACCGGATTAAGAATTCCTATTATCCCTGTACCTACTTTTGAAGCATTAGCATATCAAATTTCTTCGTTTCTTCCAGACAAAACAGAATTTTATATAGCTAATCGTGCAAATAAAGATGAATGTTATTTCGCTAAATTTTTTGTTAATGGTATTAATTATATATTTGATGGAGAATTAAAATTAATCAGTCAATCTGAGTTGAATAAATTAGAAGATAGTCTGATTTTTGGAAACTTAAGTAAGAACTTAAAAACAATATCTTCTCCATCTGCAGAATATGTTGCTAAGTGGGCAAGTAATTTTGGCATTGAAAAGTTATTAACAGATATTGATTTTTTAGAACCAAATTATATTAAAGATTTTATAGTAAAGGAGACAAGAAATGATTAAAAATATTCTTTTCTTTTTTATCGTTTTAAGTTTTTCTGTATTAGCTCAACTAATTGGTCCTAAGATTAGTGTTCAATCACCGGAGCATAATTTTGGTGATATAATTCAAGGTGAAGAAGTATCACATTCTTTTGTAATATCAAACAGCGGTGATGATATTTTACGAATTACAGATGTTCGAGCCTCTTGCGGATGCACTGCAGCTCAACCAGATAAAAAAGAACTTAAACCGGGAGAATCTACAAAAATAAAAGTAATATTCAATTCAAAAGGCAGAATCGGACCTCAGTTAAAAACTGTTTATGTTACATCAAATGATGCAGATAGAAAAGAAATCCAATTAAATATTCGTTGTAATATTCTTTTACCAGAAAAAAAACAAAAAACAGGTGCGTTTCTTTATTTGCCTGAAACACAATATAATTTCGGTCAAGTAAAAGAAGGAAGTGTGGTAAGCCATACTTTCCAACTTGTTAATAAAGGACAATCTGAACTTGAAATTAAAGATATTAAAACCTCTTGTGGTTGTACAGCAGCGATGTTGAGTAGTCCGAAATTAAAACCCGGTGAAACCGGAACTTTGAAAATTGACCTGGATACAAAAAACAGAGTCGGAAAAATGAGTCGAACCATCACTATTGTTTCTAACGATGTTGAACAAGAAAATAAAGTCCTTACCATTTTTGCAGAAATATTAAAGAATTAATAAAATATGCCTTGGTTTAAAAGATCAAAACAGAATATTAACCCCGAAACTCAGAAAAAAGAATTACCTGATGGACTTTGGGAAAAGTGTCCATCTTGCGGTGAAATAATTCATAAAAAGCAATTGGAATTAAATTACTGGACTTGCCTCAAATGTGATTATCATTGGAGAATTGGCAGCAAAGAATATATCTCTTTTCTTTTTGATAATGGAACATTTAAGGAAATGGATAAGAAAATGCGTTCAGCTGATCCTCTTAATTTTACTGACACTAAAAAATATACTGACAGAATAGCCGATATAATCAAAAAACTCGAATTGTACGATGCTGTTAGAACAGGGGTTGGTAAAATAGATAACATAGATGTTGCATTTGGTTGTATGGATTTTGAATTCATTGGTGGTAGTATGGGCTCTGTTGTTGGTGAGAAACTTTCACGAATTATTGATAAATCATATAAAGAGAAAATACCTCTCATTATCATCTCCCGTAGTGGTGGTGCTCGTATGATGGAAGGTGCTTATTCTCTTATGCAATTAGCTAAAATCAGTGCCAGATTAACAAAATTAACCGAAGCTTCAATTCCTTATATTTCAATATTAACCGATCCTACAACCGGTGGTACTACTGCAAGTTATGCAATGTTAGGAGACATTCATATTTCTGAACCTAAGGCTCTTATTGGATTTGCTGGACCAAGAGTAATTAAACAAACCATAGGTCGGGATTTACCAGAAGGATTTCAAAAGGCAGAATTTTTATTGGAAAAAGGATTTATTGATTTTATATCTCATAGAAAAGATTTAAGAAACAACATTATTAAAGTGCTTAATCTTCTAAAATAAAAAGAGATTTCTGAAAAAATAATCTTAATGAATTCAAATGAACTTGGGTTAATTTTGTTAACTTTTGTCGTTCTCAAGATGGTAATAGGCTAATTTTTCAAAAGTCTCCAAAAACTTGTAAAACTTAATTAGCCATTAAATCTCCGGCAGTAATTTTCTCGATGCCATTTTTTGTTCTTAAAAGTAAAAATCCGTTTTCATCTATATCGTCAAAAATTCCGTATTTTATTTCATTACTCAGTCGTACAGAAATTTTTTCTCCCATCATTTTACATCTCATTTTCCATTCATTAATGATATTATCTTTGTTAGTTTTTAGTTTGTTTATGTAGTGTTCAAAATTATTCAATATCTCTGCAAGTAATCTTTCTCTTTCAACTTCTTTCCCTAATTGGATTCTTATGCTTGTCGGTGGGTAATTGTATTCTCCAGTGAATTGACTTTGATTAACGTTAATACCAATACCAACTACAACTTTCTCTATTTCATTCTTGGTAGTTACGGTTTCAATCAAAATACCACAAGTTTTTTTTCTATTGATTAAAATGTCATTTGGCCATTTCAATTCAGGTTTAAGTTGATAAAGATTTTCAATTGAAGAGGCTACTGCTAAGGCAGCAGAGAAATTAAGAAAATTTAAAGATTCAAGAAGGCTTTTATTTTTAACAAAAAGAATCGAAAAAGTTAAATTTTGGGCAGAATCACTTTTCCAGACTCTATCCATTCTTCCTCGCCCTTTTGTCTGAAATTCAGCTAAAACTACTGTGCCTGAAATATTAATTTTATTTTCTTGATTTAGAAGATATGTATTTGTGGAATCAATTTCTTCGAAATAAATAAAATTTCTTCCTATAAAATCAGTATTCAGTTTAATACCGAAACTTTCTAAATTGAACATAATTTCTCCATTTTACTTAGCAAAAATAGTTTAATATCAAACCATATAACAGAGACAAAAATTCACACTACTATGTTGAAAAGACATATTATAATGAAAAGTTGTCATATACAATTAAACTAAAAACTTCAATCTCTTGAAAAATAATAAAAAAACAAACTTTTTTTTTGGTATATTGATTGCACAGCATTAGCAAAATTTAAAAATATAAATTGGAGAAAATAATGAGTAAAATTATCGGAATTGATTTAGGAACTACAAATTCTTGTGTTGCAGTAATGGAAGGGAATGACCCGGTGGTTATTCCAAATTCAGAAGGAGGAAGAACTACTCCATCAGTTGTAGCTTTTACAAAAACTGGCGAACGATTAGTCGGTATGCCTGCAAAAAGACAAGCTATCACAAATCCAAAGAATACTATCTTTTCTATTAAAAGATTTATGGGAAGATTCTTTGATGAAGTTGAAAGAGAAAGGAAAGAAGTCCCTTATGAAGTAGTTAAAGGTGAAAATAATACATCGAGAGTGAAAATAGGTGATAGATTATATTCCCCGCCAGAAATTTCCGCAATGATTTTACAGAAGATGAAAAAAACTGCTGAAGACTATCTCGGTCAAGAAGTTACCGAAGCAGTTATTACTGTTCCGGCATATTTTAATGATGCACAAAGACAGGCTACAAAAGATGCTGGTGAAATTGCAGGATTAAAAGTCAGAAGAATTATTAATGAGCCAACCGCCGCTGCACTGGCTTATGGTTTAGATAAAAAACATAAAGAAGAATTAGTTGCAGTTTATGATTTGGGTGGAGGAACTTTTGATATTTCAATATTGCAACTTGGTGAAGGTGTATTTGAGGTTAAGTCCACAAATGGTGATACGCATCTTGGTGGAGATGATTTTGACCAAAGATTGATTGATTATCTTGCTGATGAATTTAAAGCTCAAGAAGGAATTGACTTACGAAAAGACCCAATGGCTTTACAAAGATTAAAAGAAGCTGCTGAGAAAGCTAAAATTGAATTATCATCTTCAATGCAAACAGATGTTAATCTGCCATTTATAACTGCGACACAAGATGGTCCAAAACATTTAAATATCTCTGTTACCAGAGCAAAATTTGAACAACTTGTCCATGATTTAGTTGAGAGAACAAGAATACCTTGTGAGCAAGCAATTAAAGATGCTGGAGTTACTGCAAGTCAGATTGATGAAGTTATTCTTGTTGGTGGTTCAACAAGAATTCCTATGGTTCAGGAATTAGTTAAGAAAATTTTTGGTAAAGAACCTCACAAAGGTGTAAATCCTGATGAAGTTGTTGCTATTGGTGCTGCCATTCAAGGTGGAGTTTTAGCAGGTGATGTGAAAGACGTTTTATTACTTGATGTTACTCCGCTTTCTCTTGGTATTGAAACTCTTGGTGGAGTTATGACAACACTCATTCCGGCTAATACTACAATTCCAACAAGAAAGAGTGAAATTTTCTCAACTGCTGCTGATAATCAACCATCGGTTGAGATTCATGTTTTACAAGGTGAAAGACCAATGGCTGCCGATAACAGAACACTTGGTAGATTTCATCTTGACGGAATTCCACCAGCACCAAGAGGCGTTCCGCAAATCGAAGTTACTTTCGATATTGACGCTAATGGAATTCTTCACGTTAGCGCTAAAGATAAAGCGACAAATAAAGAACAGAGTATCAGAATTACTTCTTCAAGTGGATTGTCTAAAGATGATATAGAAAAGATGAAACGTGAAGCACAGGAACACGCTGCAGAAGATAAGAAAAAGAAAGAGGCAGTTGAAGTTAAAAATCAAGCAGATTCCTTAGTCTTCCAAACTAAAAAACAAATCGAAGAATTGAAGGATAAAATAAATCCTGACCAAAAGGCAAGATTAGAATCTGAAATTAGTAAGGTTGAAGATGCAATTAAGACCAATAATACTGAGACAATAAAATCAGCTACTGATTCTTTGATGAAAGTCTGGAACGAAATTTCTCAACAGATTTATTCTCAACAAGGCGCTCCTAATTATCAATCATCTCAATCCCAAAGTAGTTCCACTGAGCAAAAACAGGATAAAAAAGATGATGTACAGGATGCATCTTATGAAGTAGTTGATGATGATAAAAAATAATTTTTAAGAAATTTATTATTTCACCTTAAGCATTTGTCATGCTGTCCCGAATGCTTTCGGGATCAGTATCTAAAATCTTAACAAAAGAAGATTCTGATCCCAAAAAGCATTCGGGAAAATTATGCGTAAGATGAGTTATTAGAATATTATCACTCAAAGATTTATTAAATTCTTTCGTTTAGTTAAGTTCGTTTATAATTGTCAAATTGTTCTAAATATAACAGGGGCTTTAGCCCTAAAATCTTTGTAGCAAAATGTAATTATTAGATTTTTAGGGGCGATAGCCCTGTAATCTTTTCTAATCATAATTTATATTGATTTCAGGGCTACGCCCCTTTGTTTATTTTTTTGCTTTCCTTCCTACGAAGATTTTGTGGCTAACGCCACAATCTTTATCAATCACATAGTGATGACAGTAATGTTGAATTTTTGTTATTAAGCCACCTTGTGCATTTGTCATGCTGTCCCGAAAGCTTTCGGGATCAGCATCTAAAATCTTAACAAAAGTCCCGAAAGCATTCGGGAAAATTATGCGTAAGTTGAGTTATTTATTAAATCAACCAATCTTTAAGCTGTCTTAGAAGTTGCTCCTACTTTTAAGGCAGCTTTGATTTTTTCTATATCTCTTACTCTTCTTATCTTTACACGCCTATTATTTTCAATAATAAATGAATAAAGTAGAAAAAAAACAACGAATAATTTTTATTGATTTATTGAGAGCTTTTGCGGTTTTGCAAATGGTTCAGGGGCATACAGTGGATGTTTTGTTAGCTAATGAATTTAGAAGTTATGAATCTTTATCTTACTCTATTTGGCATTTTATGAGAGGAATGACTGCCCCGATTTTTATGTTTACCTCAGGAACAGTTTTTACATATTTATTCAGATTGGTTGATGAACCTTTTGAAAATAATCCAAGAGTTCTTAAAGGCTTTAAAAGATTTTTACTTCTTATTACAATTGGATATTTGCTAAGATTTCCAACTTTTAATCCATTTAACTTTCAATATATTTCAGAAAGTCAATTGAATGTTTTTTATACTGTTGATGTTTTACATCTTATCGGATTCGGATTGTTTTTCATAATGTTGTTTGCTTTTATATCAGAAAAAATTAAAATAGGCGATACGGCTACATTTTTTATTGCAGCATTGATTTTTATTGTCCCAACACAATTTTTCAAAAATATTGATTGGTTAGCTTATCTGCCTAAACCTATTGCAAATTATTTTTATTCTGGTGCAGGCTCTCTTTTCCCACTTTTTCCGTGGGCTGGTTATATGTTATTAGGTGCAATCCTTGGAAGTAGATTAGCAAAAAATCCAACCATATTCAGAAATACTAATTTTAGTCTTAGAACCATATTTATAGGCATTGTCATTTTATCTTTAGTCTTTTTATACAATTATTTATCATATTCTAATTTTTATATTAGATTTGATTCTTATAATTATCAGACAATTGCTTTCAGAGTTGGTTTTGTTTTAGTTCTTACTGGAATTGTTTCTTTAATTTCTCAGTCAATACAATCTATTCCTCATTTGATTATTTTAATTGGAAGGAACACTCTTTCAATTTATGTAGTGCATTTAATAATTCTTTATGGAAGTGTTATCAACCCCGGGTTGAAAATTGTGTGGGGAAATAAACTTAATCCAGGATTTACAATTTTAGCAGCTATATTAATGATTTTGCTAATGACAGCTATGGTTTTACTTTTACATAAGCTAAAAATTAAAAACAAACAACTTGTAACCTAAAATGCCTAAAAGAACAAATACAGATCCAAATATCAACGATGAAGATAAATCGTTCGAGCAAAATATTAGACCTCAAAAGATTAATGAATTTTTCGGACAGGATAAGATAACCGATAATCTTAATGTATTTATTACTGCTGCAATTAAAAGAAACGATGCCTTAGACCATTGTTTATTAACTGGTCCGCCAGGATTAGGAAAAACTACTCTTGCTCATATCATTTCAAGAGAAATGAATGTTAAAATGAAAGTAACTTCCGGACCGGTTTTAGAAAAGCCAGGTGATCTGGCAGGAATTCTAACCAATCTTGAAGAAAAATCTGTCCTTTTCATAGATGAAATTCATCGTTTAAGTCCAGTTGTAGAGGAATATCTTTATTCAGCAATGGAAGATTTTAAATTAGATATTATGATTGAAAGCGGTCCGAATGCGAGAACTGTTCAAATCAGTTTGCCAAAATTCACTCTTGTAGGCGCTACAACAAGAGCAGGTATGCTTACTTCTCCACTGAGAGATAGATTCGGAATCAAATTCAGATTGGATTATTATGATAGCGAAATTCTGAAAAAAATTGTTCTACGCTCAGCCGGAATTCTTAATATTAAAATTGATGAAAATGCAGCCGAAGAAATAGCCAAACGCTCTCGTGGTACACCAAGAATTGCAAACAGGCTGCTTCGAAGAACCAGAGACTTTGCAGATTTTGATAATAAAAATAAAATAGACTTAGAGATTGCGAAGAAAGCACTTAATGCTCTCGAAGTTGATGAATCAGGACTTGATGAGATGGATAAAGAAATTTTACTAACAATAATTGAAAAATATAATGGTGGTCCGGTTGGATTAAATACTCTTTCTGTATCCGTAAACGAAGAACCCGGAACTATTGAAGAGGTTTATGAACCATTCCTTATTCAACAAGGTTTTATTCAAAGAACTCCGCGTGGTAGAGAAGCTACTAATCTTGCTTATAAAAAATTTGGAAAGAAAAAATTTAACGAAACATCAAATCTTTTTAATAATATTCAGGAGGAAACTTGAGGTATTTGCTTTTAGCTGTTTTGTTATTCATTCAAGTATATTCACAAGAGATATATAAGCCGTTAAATATTATTAGTGCTTATTCAAAAAATACTCGCTCAGATGATGGTAAGCCCGGTACTAAATATTGGCAAAATAAATCTGACTATTTAATAAAAGTTTCTGTTGATCCCAAAACCCGAACTATCACCGGAAAAGAAAAAGTCATTTATTACAATAACAGTCCAAATTCCTTAACAGATATTTATTTGAGGTTATATCCTAATATTACCAAAGCAACAGCCATAAGAGATTTTAATGTATCTGAAAAAGGGATTACTGATGGAGTTAAAATCGAAAAAATCTCAGTCAATTCTAAACAAGTTGATATTACAGATAAAAAAGTTTTAACATATACCAGTACAAATGCAAAATTATTTTTAGATGAAGAACTTCTACCAAATTCTCAAGTTGAACTTGAGATTGATTGGTCTTTCCAATTGCCATCAACAAACTTTGCAAGATTTGGCACTTATGATTCAACTTCATTTTTTATTGCATATTGGTATCCTCAAATTGCAGTTTATGATGACATAGATGGTTGGGACACTCAGGAATATACTGGCTATACAGAAATGTATAATGATTTTAATAATTATCAAGTTGAAATTACTGTTCCAAGCGATTATCACATTTGGGCAACTGGAGTTTGGCAAAATCCTCAGGAGATTTTATCTAAGGAATATTTAGAGTTATATCAAAAAGCAAAAACTTCCGATGAGATAATCAGAATATTCAAAGCCGAAGACAAATCAAATCCAAATAAATATTTATCAAAAGAGAGCAAACACACATTCATTTTCAAAGCGAACGAAGTCCCGGATTTTGCTTTTGGAATGAGCAATAATTATTTATGGGATGCTACAAGTTATTTGTCTCCCGATGGAAATAGAGTTTATATTTGCGCTGCATATAGAGAGTCTTCAAAAGATTTTCCAGAAGTTACTTATTATGCGAAAGAAAGTATCAAGTATTTTTCAGAAGAGATGCCAGGATATCCTTATCCATATCCAAGTTGCACTGTCTGGAATGGCTCCGGTGGAATGGAATATCCGATGATTGTAAATAATGGAAGTGCAAGCTCAAAAGCCGGAACCGTTGGTGTTACTGCTCACGAAATAGCACATCAATATATGCCCTTTATGATGGGAATAAATGAACGTAAATATGCTTTTATGGATGAAGGTTGGGCAGTTTTTTTCCCTTTGGATTTTCAGGACAGAATGGTCAGCGAAGTTAAACACCGAACAAGAAATATATCATCTTTCAATATGATTGCTGGTAATGAAATAGAAATGCCACTGATTGTTCCATCATTTCTTTTGAGAGGTCCTTCATACAGAATTTCTGCCTATTCAAGATCGAGTGTTGCTTATGATATGCTTTATGATTTATTAGGGAAAGATTTATTCAAAAAAGCTTTGCATCAATATATGGATTTATGGAAAGGAAAGCATCCAATTCCTTGGGATTTCTTTAATTGTTTTAATTCTGCGGTTGGTGAAAATTTGAATTGGTTTTTCAAACCTTGGTTCTTTGATTTTACTTATCCTGATTTAGGATTAAAATCTTATAAGAAAGAAAAAAATAAAATTAAAGTTGTGGTAGAAAAGATTGGCGGACTTCCGCTTCCTATCAAATTAAAATTCCTAAAAGAAAATAAAGTTGTAAAAGATTATTATTTCAAAGCAGATGTTTGGAAAAATAGAAATCAACTTTATGAAATTGTATTAGAGTATGTTGACTTCGATGAAATTATTTTAGGAGATGAAAACATTCCGGATGTTAAAGTGTCGAACAATGTTCTGAAATATTAAGATAATGGAATTGGTTTTTTATTTTTACCATTCAAAAATTAAATATTAGTGAAATATGACATCAAGAGAAATCAGACAACAATTTTTAGACTTCTTTAAAAGTAAAGAGCATAGAATAGTATCATCATCACCCGTTGTTCCTTTTGATGATCCAACTTTACTTTTTGCTAATGCTGGGATGAATCAATTTAAAGATGTTTTTTTAGCAACCGGAACCAGAGAATATAGAAGAGCGGCAAATACACAAAAATGTATTCGTGTCAGCGGTAAACATAACGATCTCGAAGAAGTTGGACACGATACTTATCATCACACTTTTTTTGAAATGCTTGGCAACTGGTCATTCGGAGATTATTATAAGAAAGAAGCAATTATTTGGGCGTGGGAACTTCTTACAGAAGTTTGGAAACTCCCGAAAGAAAGATTATGGGCAACAGTTTTCAGAGAAGATGATGAAGCTTTTAATCTTTGGAAAGAATGCACAGACATAAATCCAAATCACATCTTGCGATTTGATGAGAAGGATAATTTTTGGGAAATGGGAGATACAGGTCCTTGCGGTCCGTGTTCTGAAATACACATTAACATTTCTGATGATTATGATAATCCTGAGTTAGTTAATGCAGGCTCGCCGGATTGTATTGAGATTTGGAATCTGGTTTTTATTCAATATAATCGCGATGAAAGTGGAAAACTTCACGAACTGCCTGCAAAACACGTTGATACAGGAATGGGCTTTGAAAGAGTCTGCGCCGTTTTACAAAATAAAAAATCAAATTATGATACTGATGTATTCTCTCCATTGATAAATAAAATAGTTGAGTTTTCGAATATTCCTTATGATAAAGAAGAAGATAAAGTGCCGATGAGAGTTATTTCAGATCATATAAGAGCATTAACTTTTGCAATAGCAGATGGTGCAATTCCTGGAAATGAAGGTAGAGGATATGTCCTTAGAAGAATTTTAAGAAGAGCCTCCCGATACGGAAGAAAGTTAAATCTAAAAGAGCCTTTCCTATTTAAATTAGTAGATGTTTTAGTTGAAACAATGGGAGATATTTTCCCGGAAATTTCCGACAAAAAAGATTATGTAAAAAAAGTTATTAAAGCAGAAGAAGAAAACTTTAACATAACTCTTGATAGAGGAATTGAATTATTTGAAGATGTTATCAAAAAATTAAATAAGCAAAATCAAAGAGTAATTCCTGGCGAAGATGTATTCAAGCTTTATGATACTTATGGGTTCCCGATTGATTTAACAAATTTGATGGCTAAAGAAATTGGTTTCGCAGTTGATGAAACTCAATTTGAAAAACTGATGGAAGAACAGCGTGAAAGAGCACGTGCAGCTTCTAAAGAAAAGTTTTCTTCAATTAACATTTCTAAAAATTTAATAGAAGATTTCAATCTCACTAATCAAAAGGAAACAATATTTACGGGATACGATGAACTTTCAACCGAAGCTCAAATAATTGGTGCTAAGAACGAACAGGAGAAAACTTTATTGATTCTTGATAAAACTCCATTTTATGTTGAAGCAGGCGGACAGATAAGTGACACTGGAAAAATTATTTATGAACAGGAGAATTTTAGCGTTTTGGATGTAAGTAAGTTTGATGATTTTGTAATTCACATTATCGAAGGTCAAAACTCTTTATTTAAAACTGGAGAAAAAGTCATTTCGCAGGTAGATGATAAAAGACGCTGGGATATAATGCGTAATCATTCTGCAACACATTTTCTTCACAAAGCATTAAGAAAAATTATCGGAACTCACGTCCAACAAGCGGGTTCTTATGTAGGTCCTGATAGACTTCGATTTGATTTTACGCATTTTACGAAACTTTCTAATGAAGAGTTAAAAGATGTTGAATCCTTAGTTAATGAACAGTTAAGAAGAAACCTTCCGAAAATTCATCATAGAAATATTCCATTTGATGAAGCAAAAAAAATGGGTGCGTTAATGTTTTTCGGAGACAAATACGGTGATAAGGTTAATGTAGTTCAGTTTGGTGATTTCACTATGGAATTTTGCGGTGGTACTCACGTAAACAATTCAAGTGAAATTGGTTTGTTCAAGATTGTTAGTGAATCTTCGATTGCAAGTGGAATCAGAAGAATTGAAGCAATTACAGGTGCAGGTATTGAGAAATTTATTGAACATCAATTTGATAACATCAAAAACTACGAACAAAAAATTGAAGAACTAATTGATATAAAGAAAAAATATGAAAAAGAATTATCAGAGTATAAACTAAAAGAAAAATTAAAAGTTCTTGATCATATTCTTTCTCTTTACACAGAAGAAGATGGAATAAAAATTTATAAAGGTAAAGTTCACGCTGATAATCTTGACGAGTTAAAAATGATGGGCAGCGAACTTCGCAACAGAGCTGAAAGTGGAGTTGGAGTCCTTGTTTCTCAGGAAAATGAAAAGGTTTTAATCATCGTGGTTATTACTGATGATTTAATATCTGATAAGAAATTAAATGCCGGCAAAATTGTAAATGAATTAGCAAAAATAGTTGGTGGAGCAGGTGGGGGAAGACCAAATATTGCAACTGCTGGCGGAAAAGATATTTCAAAAATTCCTGAACTGCTTGCTAATGCAGAAAAAATAATATGTTCGTTTGTTAATTGATTAAAATGTCAAAAACCCGAATTAAATACATATGTAATAACTGTGGTTATGAAAGTTTAAGATGGATTGGCAAATGTCCCGAATGTGATTCGTGGAATACTTTCGTTGAAGAAATTGTTGAAGCATCAAAAAAAACTTCTGCACCAATTAAATCTGACACAAAAGTTTATAAGTTAAATGAAATCTCTGCTCAGGAAGATGATAGAATCCTGACCAAAATTTCTGAATTGGATAGAGTGTTGGGAGGCGGACTTATGCCAGGAAGTGTAATTTTATTGGCTGGCGATCCTGGTATTGGTAAATCTACTTTAGCACTTCAATCTACCTCTCTTTTAAGTGAGTCAGTACTTTATGTTTCAGGTGAAGAATCTGAAAGGCAATTAAAACTACGATCAACCAGATTAAATATAAAAACTGATTCATTATTTATCCTTTCAGAAACAGAATTAAATCACGTTTTAACTATTGCTGATAAAGTCAAACCGAAAGTAATCTTTATTGATTCTATTCAAACAATTTATAAAAGTGATTTGGAAAATTCTCCAGGTACAATTACTCAAATCAGAGAATGTACTGTTAGTCTTATAGAATATGCTAAATCAAAAAATGTTGCAGTAATTTTAATCGGACACGTTACGAAAGAAGGAAACATTGCAGGTCCGAAAATATTGGAACATATGGTTGATACTGTTATTCAGTTTGAAGGAGAATTAAATCACTCTTTTAGAATACTGAGAGCAAATAAAAACAGATTCGGAAGCACAAACGAAATTGGTGTTTTTGAAATGAGAGAAAACGGTTTGGTTGAAGTAACAAATCCAAGTGAATTATTTTTGAGCGAAAGAGAAAAGACAAATCCGGGCTCCGTTGTAACGGCAATGATTGAAGGCTCTCGTCCTATATTGATTGAAGTTCAAGCATTAGTTACGCCCTCTAATTATGGTTACCCTCAAAGAGTATCTAATGGTTTTGATCAAAGAAGATTATCAATCTTACTTGCAGTTTTAGAAAAACGAGCGGGCTTGAGAGTATCATCAACTAATGTATTTGTCAATATTGTCGGTGGAATTAAAATATCAGAGCCGGCAGCAGATTTAGCAGTGTGTTTAAGTATTGCATCAAGTGTTAAAGATATTGCATTAGATAATCAATCTATTGCTATTGGTGAGGTTGGTTTGGGAGGCGAGTTGAGAAGTGTTTCTTCAATTGAAAAGAGAATATCAGAAGCAGAAAAACTTGGATTTAAACAGATTTTTGTGCCCACAAACAATTTTAAAAGCTTAAGCAAATCAAATATGATTAAAATTATCCCGTTAGAAAGCCTTTCTCAGGCGATAAATACACTTTTATCTTAAAATAATTTTGTTTGTATGACTAATAATATTATTTTTCCAACGCCTTATAGGCATTATTTGTTCAATTAATTAAAGGTTCTTTTGTGAGTACTAAATTGTTCATAGGGAGTCTTCCCTGGTCGGTAAATGATGCTGAGCTAAAATCATTATTCGAACCATACGGTAATGTTCAATCAGCTAAAGTTATTACCGATAAGCAGACACGCAGATCAAAAGGTTTTGGTTTTGTTGAGTTTGAAACTGAAGCTGAAGCATCTGCAGCAATCAATGCATTAAATGATACTGAAATTAAAGGTAGAAAAATCGTAGTTAGCGAAGCTAAACCTAAAAACTAGAATTAATTTAATGCTATTTGATGGACGCTCCCTAATGTGTGAGCGTCTTTTTTTTTTATAAGATTATTTTCAAGTAATTTTTCTTTGACTCATCATCTCGCTTATAAATGCTAAGTTTTCTGACTTAGAATTGGAAATGATTATTTTAATTATCGCAGTAATAGGTACAGATAGAAGCATTCCAACAATTCCCCAAATGTAACCCCAAATCAAAACTGATAGTAAAATTATTATAGGATTTAGATTCAATTTATTTCCTATTATCATAGGTTCAGCCATATTGAATGCGAGAGTTTGTATAACTGCCATTAAAATAAAAATGATTAATGCAGAAGTTAGTGTTTCAAACTGAACTAAAGAAAATAAAACAGGTAGGATCAAAGCTAAAGCTGAGCCAATAGTTGGGATAAAATTGAACAAAAAAACAAATAATCCCCAGATAATAGGATAGTCCAAACCGTAAAAGTATAATACGAGTGTTGTTAACACTCCGGCAGATAAATTAATTACGAATTTTGTAATAATGTATTTCTGAATTTGAGTTGTTATTTCTTTGAAAGTATTCTCTAATTCAATTTCTTTTTGAAGTTTGATGTTTTCCAACTGCTTGTCAAAGTCGTTTTTTGTTTTTTTATCAATTTCGGCAATATGTTCATCCTGAAATTCTTTCAAATAGGGCTTAACTCTTTTTTTAATATAGTAGTTTTTAATTGCTTGATAAATTGTCTTTTCACCAGATGATACAAATACGAAAAAAAATAGCACAAATAACACACTCCCTAATAAATCTATTGTTGAAGTGAACAATCCGCCGGCAAGACTTTGATAGTCAATAGTTTTAACCAATTTTTCAAAAGAGAAATATCTGAAAAACGGATCTCGAATACCTAAATCTTTTGAAATATTTCTAACTATATCAGATAATTTCTTTGTGTATTCAGGAAAGCCATCACTGAATTGGATAAACGAATCTATAATTAATCTTCCAAAAGAATATAAAACAACTATTGTTATTACAATATCTAAAATAGTTGTGATAAATTCAGGTATTTTTTTCGATTCAAGGAAGTTATTTAATGGTTCGAAAAAGAAATATAAAAACAAAGCTATAATAAAAGGAATGAAAATGTGACTTAATTCTCTTAAAGTGATTGCTATTATAACAATCCCAATGATTGTTATAAAAAATTTAATTATCCCGTCAGTTCTTACTAACATCAGAGATTCTTTCTAAAGTACTGGGTAATAATGGTGAGGAAATTATTTGATTTAAAACTTTCCACCTATCAGATTTAGAGGTTTCTTCTTCAATTATGTATTTGATTAAGTCATATCCTGCCGAATAATTTACAACATAGGACCTGTAGGTTTTAATAAAGTCTAAGAATTTCCTTGCAGAATCTTCAGTTCTTAAATTGTATTTTTTTATCCAATCAATAGTTCTTTTTTCGTTCCAGTTCCCATCTAAATAATTTTTTGCTGCATTATTAAGACTGTAATTAAGTTTGTTAATTATACTTACAACCTCATAGTAGAATTCAACTTGAGAGGCATCTAATCCGGTAAGAGGGAAAATAAATTCTTTTTCAAACTCAATGCGCTCATCCTCAGTGAATAGAATTTCTGGAGCGTAGCTTGCAATTCCCTCTGAAATTACTGATTGGGGAGAAAACAATAAGTAAACTGAAAATTCTATCCAGTTTCTCTTTTTATATAAATTCCATTCCATCATTGTATGATGTAAGTGATGACCTGGATATCCTTCGTGTGCAGCTAAATCAACAATCCTTTCAACATATATTGGTAAATCAGTGTTAATTTCTATCAAACTGAATGAATTACCTTTAAACCAATTGTAAGCGCTCCAAGGTTGACCTTTAACTAACTTAAGTTCAAACTTTTTATTCGGTGGAAGTTTAATATACTCATCTGTTCTTTTTCGACATTCTTTAATAACAAACTCAAATAATTCTTTAATTTTACTTTCGGGAACCTGAAATTTATTCCTGAATGAAATGTATCTTTCATAAATATTACCTGTACCCGGCAATATGTTATCAAGTTTAGCAAGCTCAGAATTAAAATATTTTTCATCTTTATATTCTATTTCTATATCATATAAAGATTTAAGTTCTTCATCAAAAGTCAGATTCATTCCATTAAGCAAATAAATCTTTGTTTTGCAAGCAAGAAGTTGTTTATATAAAAAATTGTAACGCAGCCTTTCTAATTCATTTGCGGGGAAATCTGATAAAGACTCAAGTTCATCAAGAAGTGAATTAGTTATTTTATCCAGATGTTCGAAAACAGTTTGACTAAAAATTAAATCTTTTCGTTGAGGTTTTAGTGAGTCAGGTCCGTAGTAAGCGTCAATGAAATTTTTATCAAACGTGCCGATTTCAAGAGCCAATCTAACGTATTCAGTTGCTATTTTATTCATTTTTAACTCAAGTTGTGAAATAGATTTTTGTTCTTTTTTCTCAGAGCAATTATAAAATGCAAATGATACTAATAGTATAATTATCAGAATAATTTTTTTCATCGAATCAAAACCATTTTTTTAGTTTCATTTTTGCTTCCTACAGTTAGTTGATAATAATAAATTCCACTGGCTAAATTGGAAGCATCAAAATAAACTTCGTGTTTACCAGCATTTCTGAAATCATCAACAAGAGTTTTAATTTCTTTTCCTGTTAAATCATAGACTTTCAAAGTTTGTTTACCACTAATAGATGTTTGCCAGCTAATTTTAGTTACCGGGTTAAATGGATTTGGATAGTTTTGTTCAAGATAAAAATCCTTAACTAAAATTTCTTTTTTATCAACTCCAGATATTATTTGACTTATTGAAGTTTGATACACTCCGTTTCCGTGTGTTATGGCTCTGACGAGGTCTTGTCCTTTAAGAATATTTATATCAATAACCAAACTTCCAAAAGGAAGTCCATTATTAACCGAATACCAATTTGAACCAGCATCAGGAGAAAAATAAACTCCAATGTCATTCCCAAAAAATAATTGGTTTGGGTTATCAGGGTTAATTGCAATTGCACTTGAGGGAATATCTGGTAATTGAGAACCTATATCAATCCAGCTATCTCCTCCATTAGTTGATTTGAAAAGGTGCGAAGTGCCAAAACCACTGAATACAATGTAAACAATCTTTGAATTTGTAGGATCTACTGCAATATCATCCGGATATCTGTCAGGTAGATTTCCAGTGATGTTTGTGAATGTAGTTCCACCATTAGTGCTTCTAAAAACTTTCGCTCTCGATGAAATTGGAGCCGTTGCAACATACAATGTGTCAGTTGATGTTGCAGAAACTCCGATTGATAAAATTTCATTACCATCTAATGCAGTGTTATTGTTCATTGCAGTCCAATTTGTACCAGCATTGGTAGTTTTATGTAGTTTTCGACTACCTGCATAGATTACATTAGGATTTGATGGGCAAACTATAAATGGTGCCACAAAGGCTGGATTATCTTTTCCAGTTGGTCCGATTCCAGTCCAGTTCACACCTTGATTTGTACTTCTGTAAATGTTCAAGTATTGTGTTGTACCATACATAATTGAGGGATTATTTTGATTTATTCCAGTTTGACATCCATCACCACCAATTGCACGATACCATGCAAGAGACCCTGTATAAATAGCTGTGGCGTTATCTTGCATACCACCGATTGCTAAATTGATATTGGAGTTTGAAGATGAAAAACCATTATAAAATTGAGTAGTTTGATAACCACCATTTAAGCCCTGAAAAGTTTCGCCTCCATCAGTAGTTCTAAAAACTCCTCCATCTGTTCCAAGATAAATTATATCAGGATTTTCAGGATGAAATGTAATCGAATGCTGGTCAGCATGAACATAATTAGGTGGTCCTTCAGGTCCACCAATTGGAGTTTGACCAAAATACCATGCAGCCCAATCTGATTTTTTTGTTAAGTTATTTCCTCCATCAATAGATTTCCAGACATCAATGCCTCCGACTAATACGAAATTAGGATTATTTGGGTGTACGCCAACCCAATGAGAGAACCATCCTTGATAAGTTGCATAGTCAGTAGTGTTAACAATTGACCAGCTTGAACCGCCATTAGTAGATTTACATAGCCAGGTTCCTGCTCCGCTAGTTGAACCATTTCCGATTGAAGCGTAAATTATTCTTGGATCGGCACGGTGAATGGAGAGCATAGCTTTACCGCCAAAGGTAGTCGGTAGACCATTTGCTAATTTTTGCCAAGTCTCGCCATTATTCGTTGTTTTGTAGATTCCGTGACCAGGGGTAAAAAAGTTTCCAAATGTTGCAAAAACAATATTACTACTATCAGGATGAATAACAATATCAAAAGCCATAATGGTATTGTTTACTAAATCCCAACTTTGCCCAGAATTATCCGAACGAAATACTCCCTCTGTTGTAGCAGCCCAGACTATATTAGGATTATTTGGGTCGATTTCTACATCATTAACTCCTCGCTCCTGATTATAAGACCAATCAAGTGATTTTGTCCAGGTTAATCCATAATCTGTTGTTTTAAGAATTCCGATTCCATAACTGCCACGAGTTGTTCGAATTACTTCTCCTCCTAATGCTTGTTTATAATTGTAAACCTCTCCGGTTCCGATAAAGATTAGATTTGAATCAATAGGAGAAATTGCAATAGAGCTGACACCAAGCACTGGATAACCTGTTTCAATTCTTTGCCACGCTTGAGTACCGATTCCACCAGAATAACTTCGCCATATCCCTCCGCTTGCAGCCGCAGCAAAAATAGTATTTGGATTTAATGGATTAAATTCAACATCAAGAGTTCTTCCACCAATATTATGAGGACCAATTGATTGCCATTGATAATTGGTTTTGATTTTCTTTAATTGATTTTTGGATTGTTCAAAAGCTCTGAAATAAGCATCAGGGAGAATATCGGCATTTGGATAAGCTCTTCGCTCTGTCCAAAATTGCATCGCCTGTAATGCTCCCGATGTTTTTATGGGTTTTGAATTTGATTCTTTAAAGAAAAAAATAATTGAAAATATAATTGCTGATAAAAAAAATATCAGCCAGAGCATTGATTTTAGTTTCATTTTAATTACTAAAAATTTATTTATTCTTTCTTGCATCAATAAAAGATTTAACAGCAAAAATCAGAAATACTAAACATAAAATAGACATTATAGCTTGAACAGTAACTGCTTCAGGTCTTTCTAATTGAGCACCACCCAGCATCCTAAAAAATTTAAACAGACCTCTAACCGTTCCTAAAAATCCGAGCAACATTAAAACAGAATTTATGTGCATCGTTATTTTTAAGTATTTTTCTTGAAGACCAAAAATTCCAAGTATAGTTACAGGCAGCCCCAAAAATGCTGGAATCAAAGCAGTAATGCTTTGGCTTCCTAATCCAAAGTAACCAAATAATCCCATAATTATTAAAATTATTCCTAAAATGATTGAAAGTGTTGGCATATTATTTACCTCTCTTTATTGTTTTTCAAAATTAAAAAATTAAAACCAATGTATTTACTGCCACCAAGTTTAAGATAAGCATTAGATTCGTGTGAAATTTTATTTAGTAATTTTTTATAATAAGCTCGCTCAGTTTCGGATGCGTTTTTTTGATACTCAACTAACTTTTCTTTAATGTTCTCATAAAAATCTTTTAATGATGAACTTAAATCCTGTTCAAAAATTAAACTAAAACCTTTTGATAAAAAATATTCTTTAAATTCACTATGATTCAATGGATTCATTTGAGAGCTATCGAATATATTTTTTACAAAAGCAGGAATATCGTTTTTCAACTTTGTAATTTCTGAAACACAAAAAATTCCTTCTGGTTTAAGAATCCTTTTAATTTCTTTGATTACATTTTTTCTGTTTGAATTTGATAATGAAGCTTGAGAGTAAACTATATCAAACTGGTTGTCAGGGAAGTCAGTTCTTTCAAAATCATTTATACGGACGGATATATTGAAAGTGTTATCTAAACTTATTCTTGATTGCATAAGAGCCTCATAGTCCCGAACAATAATTTCTACAGTTTGACAGCCATCAGATGCAAACTTCATAGCAATTCTTTCAGAGGATTCGCCAACTATAAGAATATTTTTATTCTTAATTTCAACTCTCTGTTTGAGAATTCTGAATTGCTTAGAACCACCTGGTAGAATAAATTTATTTGAGGAACTCATAAATTAAATTTTCTTTTAACAAAATTAGTCAAAACATTATTAACATCTTTAGTTTTCATTTTATTATTTAATAATCAAACTAAATTCTCTTTCGTTTGGTTCTTATCACATTTATTTTTGTTTATAATAACTAAATATTTTGGAGACAATATGAAAAAATCAGTTATCGTAACAATAGCAATAATATTTTTTATCATTTTTAATCTGCAAATATCTTTCGCTCAGAAAAAAGCAATCACAATTGACGATTTATGGGCATTGAAAAGAATCTCTTCTTTTGATGTTAGTCCGGATGGTAAAAAGATACTATTTGCAGCCACATCTTTCAGTTTTGAAACGAATAAAGGAAACTCAGATATCTATCTTGTCAATTCAGATGGTTCTGAGTTAAAAGTATTAATATCCTCTGAAAAAGGCGAATCCTCTCCCAAGTTTGTCCCTAATTCCAATTTAATTTCATTTATCAAAGGAGGACAAATCTGGATCTCAAATATTGATGGCAGTCAGGAGAGACAATTAACTAATTTCTACTCTGGAGTTAATGATTATAAATGGTCAAAATATGGTAATAAAATTTTATTTACCTCAAGTGTTTACCCCGATTGCAAAACTCAAGACTGCAACGAAACAAAAGATAAAGAAGTGGAATCAAGTAAAGTTAAAGCAAAAATATTTGAAAAGTTGATGTATCGCCATTGGAATGATTGGCGAGGCGATAAGAGAAGTCATCTGTTTTTATTTGATTGGAAAGAAAATAAATACACTGATTTAACTGAAGGATTTACAGAAGATGTCCCTCCACTTGCATTAGGCTCGGCAAATGATTTTAATTTCTCTCCTGATGGTAATGAAGTTATTTATACAATGAATCCAGAATTTTCTACAGCAATCAGCACCAATAATGAAATTTATCTATTAAAACTTGACGGCAAATCATCTCCGAAGTTAATTTCAGAAAGTAGAGGAGTTGATTGTCATCCTGTCTATTCACCGAACGGCAATTTCATTGCGTGGACCTCAATGAAAAGAGCAGGATTTGAAGCAGATAAAAAAGATTTAATCCTTTATGACAGAAAAACTGGTAA
>Ga0308414_1000185_pt1 | contig 39374 bp, 30 predicted proteins | sample HotsprSampleOS50_FD_205667 | JGI IMG/M metagenome (GOLD analysis project Ga0308414, IMG submission 205667) | Hot spring phototrophic mat microbial communities from Octopus Spring, Yellowstone National Park, Wyoming, United States - 20090730_OS50 ... | reverse complement strand
AACGTTTAATTTTTTTTGACTAAAAAATCGAAAACTTATTGCTAAATTTTTCTTTTAAAGAAAATTTTATAATATTAAACAATTAAAGAAAATCGAAATTGATTACGTTAAAAGTATTATTCATTGGCGATTTAGTTGGAGAAAAAAGCCTGTCATTTTTAGCTTCAAAAATCGACGAGTTTAAAGTAGAATATAATCCAGATTTAATTATTATTAATTCCGAAAACGTATCTGCTGGAAAAGGGTGCGTTGAAAAAGACGGAAAAAAATTATTTGAAATAGGAGCTTCAGTTTTGACAGGAGGCAACCATGTTTTTGATAAAGAAAAATCAGTCGAATATCTTGAAAAAGAAAGACGGTTTTTAAGACCGCTTAATTATCCGCAAGGAACAAAAGGGAATGGAAAAATTATTTTAGAAATTAACAACATTAAGGTAGCTATCGCAAATTTTCAAGGAAGAGTTTTTATGTCTCCAATAGACTGCCCATTTCGGACCGCTGAAAGATTTATCGAAGAAACAGTTAAAATAACTCCAAATATAATAATTGATTTTCATGCCGAAGCTACGGCGGAAAAATTATCATTCTTGAAATATTTCGACGGAAAAGTTTCGGCGATAATTGGCACGCATACGCACGTTCAAACTTCCGACGAGAGAATTACAAAGAAAGGAACCGCATATATAACAGACGTAGGTATGACCGGACCCTACGATTCGGTAATTGGAATGAAAAGCGAATCGGCAATAAATAAATTTTTATATCAAACTCCTCAATACTATCAAGTGGCCGAGAACGATATTAAAATTTCCGCTGTTTTCTTTAAGATTAATTCTCAAACAGGCAAAGCTTTTTATATTGAAAGAATCTTTTATCCAAAGTTTATAGTCGACGCAAGCTGACATTTAACATTAAAAAATATAAACAAGGAGCAAAATATGATTCTTATCGACGGCAGAAAAGTTTCCGATTCGCTTAAAGAAAAAATTAAACAAGAAATTATCTCTCTTAAAAATCGCTATAATAAAGTTCCCGGTTTAGTCGTAATTTTAGTCGGCGATAATCCCGCTTCAAAGGCATACGTCGTGTCTAAATCAAAGACCTGCGTCGAACTTGGAATGCATTCTGAAAAAGTCGAGTTGCCTGAAAATACAAGCGAAGAAGAATTGTTGTCGTTGATAAGCAAATATAACGATGATGAAAACATAGACGGCATTTTAGTACAACTTCCTTTGCCAAAACATATCGATGAAACGAAAGTTATCGACGCGATCAATCCGGCTAAAGACGTAGACGGTTTTCATCCGATTAATGTTGGCAATTTGGTTTTAGGAAGAGAATGCTTTGTCCCTTGCACGCCCGCAGGCATAATTGAATTGTTAAAATATTATAACATTGAAACTAGCGGAAAACACGCCGTTGTTATTGGAAGAAGTTCTATAGTAGGAAAACCGATGGCTAATTTGCTTATGCAAAAAAATGCATATGCGAATTGCATCGTGACAGTATGTCATTCTGCGGCAAAGGAAATATCTGTTTATACAAAAGAAGCCGATATTTTAATTGCGGCAATCGGTTCTGCAAATTTCGTCAAGTCGCATATGGTAAAAGAAGGCGCTGTCGTAATTGATGTCGGCATAAATAGAATTGACGACGCATTGAGCCCTAAAGGTTATAAAATTGTCGGCGATGTCGATTTTGAAAATGTTAAAGATAAGTGCGCGCATATTACCCCGGTTCCGGGCGGAGTGGGACCGATGACAATAGCAATGTTGATGCAAAATGCGTTAAAGTCATTTAAAAAGAAATTGAACGCGATTTGATGAATATAGGAGTTGTATTGATATAGATTTAAGATTTTATTCTTGAAAAAAATTTTTTGATTGCAAGTTATGCGACTAATATATTTTTTAACAAAAAAGTAAAATTATTTTTTTTAAAAGAGTTTAAAAAAATTTTTACTTAAAAGCCGCGTTAAAATATTATAAAATTATCAAGTTGTTTTATCTGATGATTTGACTTGTGATTAATTCAGTTTCAATTTTAAGAATGAATAAATTTTTGTTTTTTTCTATTGTTTGCATAAATTAAAATAATAAAAAAAAAATTCTAATTAAAAATGAATATCTATAAAATTGATACGATAGTCGATCAAATATTTATTGAAAAATCATTAAAGGATTTTTATCAAGAATTTGTCGAAGCTAAAAAATGGGAAAGAAACGTAATTGAGAAGCCCGAAGCGGTCAAAAAGATAATTGAAAATGGAGCTGAAAGAATTGCCGCTGGTTTAGGCGTAGGTTCAGAATTGAAAGATATTGCTCTTGCAAGAATGATTGATCATACGCTTCTTAAACCTGAAGCTACTGAGGAAGAAATATTAAAACTATGCGAAGAAGCTAAGACTTATCATTTCGCTTCCGTTTGCGTAAATCCTTGTTGGGTCCGAACCTGTTATGAAATTTTAAAAGATACCGACGTTAGAGTGTGTACTGTAATTGGATTTCCGTTGGGCGCTACCACAACAGAAGTTAAGCGATATGAAACGGAGCAAGCTTTAGACAATGGAGCAAGCGAGATTGATATGGTGATAAATATAGGAAAATTAAAAAGCTGCGATTACGATTATGTTTTTAACGATATAAATCAGGTCGCTTTGGCATGCAAAAAAAGATTGGCGGTATGCAAAGTAATTTTAGAAACTTCGTTGCTTACGGATAGAGAAAAAGTTATAGCATGCGTATTAAGCAAGAAAGCTCAAGCTGATTACGTAAAAACGTCGACTGGATTTTCAAAAGGGGGAGCTACTGCCGCAGATGTAGCTTTAATGCGATATGTCGTCGGTTCAGCAGTCGGAGTTAAAGCAAGCGGCGGAATCAGAAGTTACGAAGACGCTTTGAAAATGATTGAAAGCGGCGCCGATAGAATCGGAGCAAGCGCAAGCGTAAAAATTATTTCAGGCAAAGGCGCTTCTGATGGCAATTACTGATAATATTTTTTAATCGCTTCGAGAATTATAAATTATAAAAACATCATAGTAAAATTTAATTTTGTTAGGATGATTTAATCGTTATGAATTAAATTTTTTTATAAAATAATTTAGCGGCGCTTATTATAAATTTTTTGTGGGTTTACTAAAGTAAAATTTATCGACGAAATATTAGAAAAATTTCAATTTTTATCGCAATGAATTTAGCATATAATTTTAGAACTGAAGCAAGAACCAAAAAAATTATTGCCGCCGTAGAAAATAGGCAATATGATCTGAGATTAGTGTTGGAAAATATTCATGATCCGCATAATGTAAGCGCAATTTTTAGAACTTGCGACGCCGTAGGGGTTCCAATAGTTGACTTATTATATACAATTGAAAATTTTCCTAAATTGTCGCGCGTTTCTTCATCGTCGGCAAATAAATGGGTTCAGACAAACAAATTTGTAGATGTCTGCGAATGCGTAAAATCGTTGAAGAAAGACGATTTTTTAATTTATGCTTCGGCCTGCGATCTAGCCGCTGATTCGCTTTATAGTTTAGATTTGACAAAAAAAATTGCGTTTGTTATCGGCAATGAACATAGAGGGGTTTCAGAAGAAATGCTGAGTTTATCAGATAAAAAATTCTTTATTCCAATGAAAGGAATGGTTCAAAGTTTAAATGTATCAGTCGCCGCCGCGGTTATGCTCTATGAAACTTTAAGACAAAGAGAATTGGCGGGAATGTATCCAAGCAAAAATTTAGATCCAGTCGTTAAAGAAAATATTATCAAAGAATGGTTGGCCAAATGAAAGCATCTTTTAATAAAATCGATAAAATTTTCGGAGAGTTAGATTTAGGCGGAGATAAGTCGATATCTCACAGAGCGGTATTCTTTTCTTCAATGGCAGAAGGAATATCAACGATCAAAAATTTATCTCATTCCGAAGACGTTAAATCGACAATATCTTGTTTTCAGAAATTAGGAGCAAAGATAGAATTTTATGACGATAGAATTGAGATAAAAGGCAGAGGATTTAAAAATTTTGCCGAGCCAAAATCTGATCTAGATGCGGGAAATTCTGGAACGACCGCGAGATTATTGATGGGGGTTCTCTCAGCTCAAGATTTCTATTCACGAATAATTGGCGACGAATCGCTTTCAAAAAGACCGATGGATCGAATAGCGAATCCGTTGAATAAGTTTGGAGCAAACATTAAAACAAACAATGGCAAGTTGCCAGTTGAAATTTTTCCGACTCAAAATTTAAAAGCTTTTTCCTATACATTAGAAAAACCCAGCGCTCAATTAAAAAGCGCTATGATTTTGTCGGCGGTTCATTTAGAAGAAACTTCAACAATAATCGAGTCTTTTGAGACCAGAAATCACACTGAGCAAATGTTGAATTTGAAAAAAGAAGAGCTTGATATTGGAAAAAAAATTTTTGCGAGTAGAAAAAATTATCCAGTTGCTAAAGATTATTTCATTCCGTCTGATATCTCGTCGGCTGCTTTTTTTATTGTTCTATCTTTAATTTGCCCGAATTCTTTTCTTAAAATAAAAAATGTTTCTTTAAATCCTACTCGAACTGGATTGTTGGAAATATTGAGAGATATGGGAGCAAATATATCAATAGAAAACGAAAATGAAATTTGCGGCGAAAAATTTGGCGATATCATAATTCAAAGTTCAAAGTTAAAAAATGTAAAAATAAAACAAGATCTTATACCAAATATTATAGACGAAATTCCAATTCTTTCTGTAGCTGGTTTTTTTGCCGAAGGCGATTTTGAAGTAAGAGGAGCAAAAGAATTAAGAGTAAAAGAATCCGATCGAATTAAAGCGATGGTTGAAAATTTTAGAAAGGTTGGAATTGCCGCAGAAGAGTTTGAAGACGGATTCGCTATTAGAAAAGAAAAATCTAAAATAAAAAAAGAAAAAATAATATTCGAAAGTTATGACGATCATAGAATAGCGATGAGTTTTGCCGTATTTTCTTCTTGTTTTGAATCCGAAGGAGAAGTTGAGAGTTTTGATTGCGTAAAAATATCAAATCCGTATTTTTTAACACAAATGAAAAATATAGCGGGGTAGTTATGGCAGAGGTAAAACTTGCAAATGTCAGCAAAATTTACGACGGCGGCAATAAAGCCGTTAAAAATGTTAATATCGAAATTAAAGACAAAGAATTTGTTGTTCTGGTCGGTCCTTCAGGCTGCGGCAAATCTACTACTTTAAGGATGATAGCTGGTTTGGAAGATATCTCTGAAGGAGAGTTGTACATAGATGGAAAATTGGTTAACGATATTCCTCCTAAAGACAGAGATATTGCGATGGTTTTTCAAAATTACGCTCTTTATCCGCATATGACAGTTTATGAAAATATGGCTTTTGGTTTAAAGTTAAGAAATATGCCAAAAGATGAAATTGATAAAAGAGTGCGCGAAGCGGCAAAAATTTTAGAAATAGAACAATATCTTGATCGAAAACCTAAAGCTTTATCTGGCGGACAAAGACAAAGAGTCGCAGTCGGAAGAGCGATTGTAAGAAAACCGAAAGTGTTTTTATTCGACGAGCCTTTGAGCAATTTAGACGCAAAGCTTAGAGTTCAAATGAGAGCTGAAATTTCTAAACTTCATAGAAAACTTGAAGCGACGATGATTTATGTCACTCACGATCAAATGGAAGCTATGACTATGGGGGATAGAATTGTTGTGATGAAAGATGGAATTGTTCAACAAATCGACGCTCCGTTAAATTTATACAATCATCCAATAAATAAATTTGTCGCAGGTTTTATAGGCAGCCCTTCGATGAATTTTATCGAAGGAAAAATTGTTAGAGATAATTTATATTATTTTGTTGATAAAAACGAGAGAATTAAAATTAAGCTCCCAGGCAAATATTACGATAAAATTCAAAACGCTAAAGAAATTATTTTAGGAATAAGACCAGAGGATATACACGACGCCGATATATATCAACAAATTGAAAACAATTTTGCTTATGATGCGATATTGGAAATTTGCGAGCCGATGGGAAATGAATTATTCCTCTACTTTTTAATCGGCGACGTTCAGTTTACGTCCAGAATTCCAGCAAGGTTCCCCTTAATGCCGGGAACGATAAAAAAATTAGTTTTTGATCTTGAAAAAATTCATTTATTCGATAAAGAAACTGAAAAAAATCTGTTGGCATAAAAAAAACTTAAAATTAAATTAATAGTAGTGAAATTAAAATTTTGGTAAATTGAAAATCAAAAAAAATTTAAGGAGGGACCTCTTATGAAAAAATTTTTTGTTTTAATTTCAATTTTATTTATAACAACAGCTTCGTTTGCTCAAGAATATGAGTATGAAGAAGTAAAGCCAAAAAAAATTGAAGGCAAAGGGTTGTTTTTCAATTCTGCTTATCAAATGCTCGACGGCATCATAGTTCCAGAAGCTACGCCAAACAACGATCCAAAAGTCGTAAGATGGAAAGACCCTCAGACATTTTTCATAATAGAATTAGGACCTCAACCAAGAAGAATAACTGATTTAACGATTTCTTGCGATTACAACGACGAATATGTTGTAGAATTTTCAATCGATAACAAAACATGGAAAAAATTCGCAACAGTCAAACCCGAATATGGAAATGTAAAAAGCGGAATGAAAACAATCAGTTCGATTAAAGGAGAATTAGGATATCAATCTGATTTAGTGATTGAAAGAGCTCCAATGAAATTTATAAAAGTTTCCGCCGTTAAAGGAGACGGAGAATTTGCAATTAGCGAAATAAAATTTTTTATAGCTAAAGAAAAGAAAGAACAAGCTAAAAAAGACGAAGGAAAGAAAAAAGGAATCGAAAGCGAAACTGCAGCCGAAGCTTTCGAAGATGGAACTTTAGTCAAAGCAAATGAAAGCAATGATATATTTATAATTATGAACAATAAGAAACTTTATGTTCCTAGCGTAAAGGTTTTAGAAATATTGGGCTATAAAGTTAATAACGCAAAAGGTGTCGCAAAAGCGACTTTAGAAAAATTGGCTTCTCAACCATTGATTATTAAAGTTCATGGAAGAGAATATTTTGAAATAGTTGGCGAATATAAGAAACCTTTGTCCGTTGCTGAATTCGACGCAAAAAAATACGACGATAAAGCAGTAGTTTCCGTTTCTAAAGAAGTTTTAGATAAAATACCTTTTGAAAAAAAGGAAATTCCAAAGTTTAAAGACGGAGAACTTTTGAAAGCTGGCAATGATATTTATTTGATAATGAACAATAAAAAAATTTATATCCCAGCTATGAGCGTTTTTAATGCTTTAGGATTTAAGATGGAAAAAGTTAAAGACATCGAGAAGGAGACGTTAGATTTATTAGAAAGCCATCCATTAATTTTAATTACGCCCGCAAAAAAAGGAAAATACTTTGAAGTTAGAGGAGAATATAAGAGAACATTGGTAGATGGCGAATTTGAACAAAGAAAATTAGACTTAAAATGCGTTTATAATGTCGACGCAATTAGATTTGGTTTGATACCTTATGAAAAATAAATCATGATAAAAAAATAAAAAAATTAAAAGCCGCTATTAGAGCGGCTATATATTAAATAAAGAAAGTTTCAAGTCCAACTCATTACATATTCCGTAACTTTATCGCCTTTGGCAATATCTTTTGTTATTAAAGTTTTAACATTTTTACAGCCAGATATTTCAAGAGCTTTAGTCATCCAACCCCCAATTCTATATTCTACATAAGAGTCTGGTTTTTCGAATTTTGTTATATGCAATATGACAGACTTTGGGGTTGTTTCAGCAATGGAAATTTCTATTCCTTTATAATACATTTGTATTATTGATCCCGCTCTGGAAATAATAAATTGAGGACTGCCAAATTTTACAAATACTTTGTAAATTCCCGTTAAAGCTTTTTCGGCGCTAAAAATTCCGCTTTCCCAAGCTGCGTCCATTTTGCCTTTGCTTGCTAATTCGCATAATTTTCTTAAAGGTTCGCTTAATGCATGTTCCAAAGGCAACCAGGAGCTTACTATTGCTTTGTTTCTTAATATTTTTTGAGAATCTGGCGAAAGAGAATTAAGCCAACTTTCATATAAATGCGGATATTTTTTTTCGACAAATTCCGGCAAAGTGACCACTGCCGATCCTTTTACTTCAACCATTTATGAATCCCCCCTTTAAAGTTAATGTTTTAACTTATTTTTAATAAACAAAGATAAAAATATTTTATAAAAAAATGAAAAAAAAATGAAAATAATTTTCTTGCATAAAGAAAAAAAAATAACAAAATTTAAAATTCAATATTATTTTTATTATTAATACGGAAAAAGGAGGTAATTTGAAAGCGCGGAATCTTATCAGAGATCTCGCTTATCTTTTTGTATTTGTTTTCTTCATAGGGTGCTCTGATAATCCGAAAGATATCGGAGAAAATTTAGTAAATGAATATTTAAAAATTGACACGCTTGATAGCTATAAAGACAGTTTAATAACTAAAATTGCAACTATAAAACAAAACGCCGATTTGTCTTTTGCGAAGAGATATTTAATCGGAAAAGAAGGAAAAATTAAAACTTCCGCTCTTTTAAAATTCGATTATAATTTTAATCAAACGATTAAAAACGCTTTGATAAAAGATTCGATTGAAATTATAGAGGCAAAAGTTAATCTTTTCCCAACTTATTTTTATGGGGAAAAAAAATCTAATTGGAATTTTGAAATGTTTGTTTGTTATAGAGACTGGAATTCGGATAAATTTAATTTAGATAGCTTAAATATTTTCAAAGGCAATGGAATTGATTTGACAAAAAATTATGTTTATTCAATCAATTATTCAGATACCATCATTAAAGCGAATATAAATAGCTTAGACTTTTTGAGTATTTTAAAAGGCGAAGCGGACACAAACTACAAAAAAACTTACGGATTTTATTTAACTTCCAACTCATCGCCAATAATAGGCTTTCCAACGGTAACAGCTGGTTTTGGAAATAAATTAGCCAAAATACAAACTATTTATAAATACAATAATAAAATCGATACAATGTATTTTGTATTAAAAAACGACATACATATTTTCGAAGAATATGAAATCGACTACGATTCAAATTATGCGTATATACAAGGCGGAATTCAAACAATTGCTTTAATAAAATTTGACGTTTCAAAATTGCCCGCTAAGTCAAGCGTCGTTAAAGCGTTATTCGAATTGCCTGTTGATACTATAAAAAGCAAATTTGGAAAACCTTCGGAATCAGTTTATATTGCCAGATTTGTTTTAGACGCAAATAATACAAATATTAAATATGATTCGACTCGCGCATTATATTTTTCGATGGATAAAAATATAATAAAAGGAACGATAACCTCTTATGTTCAAGCTTGGCTTAACGGAAGCAATAATAATGGCATATATTTGAACGTTGCCAATTATTACGATCATTGCGATTTAACAGCGATAAGAATTTCCAATTCAACTGAACTTAAACCTCGATTAAGAATTATTTATGCGACAAAATAAAATTTATAAAAAAAAGAGTCATATGAAGAAAGTTATAGCGAAAATTTTTTTTATAACGCTTTTACTTAATTTTCAATTTTTTGCTCAAGCAAAATCCATATATTCAAAGTTTGGCTTAGGGTTGCTAAATTTTAATTTTGATGGAAGAACAACAGGGATGGCTGGAAGCGCGATAGCAATGTCAGATGGATTATCTGCCAACTATACAAATCCCGCCTCGTGGTCATTTTTAAAAAATGTAAAATTCCAAGGCGGAGCAAGGTTTGATTTTAATAAATTAGAAAGCGATGATAAATCAGCCTTTTATTCGCAAAGCGACATTAACGCTTTTGTTTTAGGTTTTCCGATTTATCGTAATTATGGAATTTCTTTTGGAAGCGGTATTCTGCCTTACGCGACGACAAATTATGAAATCAAAAATAAAAGAAATCCTAATTATCTTTTAACGCAAAAAGGAAAAGGTTCGACTTCTAAAGTTTTTGCTGGCTTTTCCTCCTCGTTGCCTTATGATTTTAAGATAGGGATTTCTTATGATTATTACTTAGGAAATTATTTCAAAAAATCAGATGCTGAATTTTACGATCAAGAATCTTTTTACGCAAGCTCTAATATTAAATATACTTATTACGGTTCAGGTTTAACATTTGGATTTATATCGAAAGATTTATCTGAAATTTTCAGCTTTGAAATCTTAAACGAATTAAGATTTGGAGCGGCTTTTTCGACTTCTTTTAATATAAAGCTTGACTCCTTGGAAAAAATATCGGGAAATCCAACGGCGGAATTTGACAAAGCTAAAAATATAAAATCAAATTTGCCCGATAGATTTTCAGCTGGTTTAAAGGCAAAAATATCAAAATCATATACATTGCTGTCTGATTTTATATATCAAAATTGGGCTGATTTTAAAATTGGAAATCGAAATGATGAAAAATATTCTGGAGAATATAATCGTTATTCAATTGGAATTGAATATAATAAAAGCAAAAAATCATTAGCTTTTAGCGATTACATCATTTATAGAGCGGGCGCCAGCTTTGCCAAGCTTCCTTATGACTTTAATGGAAAACAATTAAATCAAATTGGCTTAAATTTTGGATTAGCATATCCAATTGGTTATGAAAGTTATATTGACATAGGATTGGAAATAGGAAGAAATATTGCAGATAAAAACTTGATTGATGAAACTTTCTTTAAATTTGTTTTTTCAATAAATTATAGCGAAATTTGGTTTCAAAAAAGCGAAAGATAAAAAATGGAGTAATTCTTATGAAAAGGTTAAAAGTTATCGCAATTATAGCCATATTTTTAAACTTAAATACAGAAAATTTATTTTCGCAAAATCAAAAAGATCCGCAATGGTTAAACGCTCAATTTAGCTTATTTTGGGAATATTATAAGAATAAAGATTACAAAAATGCATATCCCTACGGTTGGACAGTATTATTAACAAATCCCGAACCATATAAGCGTTTTAACATACATGGCAGGATGGAGGATGTTTTATGGTATATGAGAGATAGCGTTGCGTCTAACGGCGCTGATAAAAAAATGTATACCGATACTACATTATATTTTTATGATTTAGCTATTAAGCAAGTTCCTGAAAAAGCCGCTTTTTATTATGCGCGAAAAGCCTATGTGATGGAAGTTTGGGTAAAAGCTAATCCTTTTGAAACTATAAAAGTTTACGAAAAAGCTTATGAATTAGATCCAAATCTTGACGCTTTTTATTTAGATAGATTAGGTTTGCTTTATGCCGCAAACGCAACGGAAGAAAACGAATTTAAAGTAAAAGCTTTAGAACTTTATTCAAAACTTGCCAATCGTGAGCCTAATAATCAGACTTGGAATTCGAGAATGGAAAGACTTGCTGAGAATTTAGATCAATTGGTAGAAATTAGAAGAAAAGCGTGGATGCTTGAAAAAGAAAATTTGCAAAGAGCGTGGGAATATGCCGCAGTTTGTATTCAAAATAAAGATTTTGAAAAAGCCATTGAACCGTTGGAATTTTTAACTCAAAAATCTCCAGACGTTATAAATTATTGGATTCAATTAGCTAACGCTTACAATAAAGCGGGAAAAACAGAAAAAGCTTTGAATTCTTATAAAAAAATTACAGAATTAGACAGCAAAAATAGAGATGCATATGTAAACATTGGAATAATTTATAAAGAAAAAAATCAGTTGTCATTAGCGAGAACCTTTTTCCAGAAAGCTTCTTCCGTCAGTCCTGATTGGGGTTATCCAATTTTCTTGGAAGCTACATTATACGAGCAAGCAGCCAGAGGATGCGGTTTTGAATTTAAAGATAAACTTGTTTATTTGCTAGCTCAAGAAACATATAGAAGAGCTCGTCAGATCGATCCCTCAATAGCTCAACAAGCAAATGAAAGAATTAAAGCTCTTGAAAACTCAGTTCCTACTAAAGAAGATTATTTCTTTAGAAAAATTAAATCTGGAACCGTGTTAAAAATTGAAGGCGAGTGTTACGATTGGATAAATAAAACAGTTACCGTTCCATGATCAAATTATCTTTAGCTTCCGATCACGCCGGCTACGAAGTCAAGGAAGAATTAAAGAAATATTTAATATCAAAAGGTTTCCATATCGAAGATATGGGGACTTTTTCTTCTGAATCGTGCGATTATCCCGATTATATAAAAGAAGCCGCAAAAAAAGTCGCTTTAGGAGAATGCGATTTTGGAATCGGCGTTTGCGGAAGCGGAGTTGGAGTTTCAATTGCGGCAAATAAAATAAAAGGAATCAGAGCCGCTCTGGCTTATAATGAGGAAATTGCAAAACTTTCGCGACGACATAACAATGCGAATTTTCTGGCTTTAGGAGCAAGATTTTTGAGCGTAGACGACGCAAAAAAAATAGTGGACGCCTGGCTGAGCGCCGAATTTGAAGGAGGTCGTCATCAAAGAAGAGTTGAAAAAATAAAACAAATAGAAAATTTAGGGGAGTAGCAAATGTTAAATTATTTGATGAGCGACGCAGAAGTTTATAAAGTCGCTTTGCTTGAAATTGAAAGACAACAGAAAAATTTGGAGTTAATCGCCTCGGAAAATTTTGTGAGTCTTGCCGTTTTGCAAGCTGCTGGTTCGGTATTGACTAACAAATACGCGGAAGGATATCCAGGAAAACGATATTATGGGGGGTGCGAGTATGTAGATATGGCGGAGGAATTGGCGAGAGAAAGATTAAAAAAACTTTTTGGAGCGGAGTATGTAAACGTTCAACCTCATAGCGGCTCTCAAGCTAACATGGCTGTTTATATGAGTTTGTTGAAACCGGGCGATACAATATTAGGATTAAGTCTGGCGCATGGAGGGCACTTAACTCATGGATCGCCAGTAAATTTCTCGGGCCAAATTTACCGATCGGTAGGTTATACTTTAAGTCCGGAAACGGGATTGCTTGATTATAATCAAATAGAAGAATTGGCTCATAAAGAAAAACCAAAAGCTATAGTGGCTGGAGCAAGCGCTTATTCGAGAGATTGGGATTATGTTCGTTTGAGACAAATTGCCGATTCAATAGGAGCTTTTTTAATATGCGATATGGCTCATCCAGCGGGACTAATTGCAAAAGGATTGTTAAATAATCCGTTGTTATATTGCGATATTGTAACATCGACGACGCATAAAACTTTAAGAGGTCCAAGAGGCGGAATAATATTAATCGGAAAAGATAAAGAAAATCCTATGGGGATAAAAACGCCCAAAGGGGATAGATTAAAGATGATGAGCGAAATTATCGATGGAATGGTGATGCCTGGAATTCAAGGCGGACCTTTAATGCATATTATTATGGCTAAAGCAGTGGCATTTGGAGAAGCATTAAGCGATAACTTTTTGGAGTACGCTAAACAGGTTATTAAAAATTCTAAAACTTTAGCAGACTGTTTGATGAAAAAGGACTTTAAAATAGTTTCCGATGGCACTGATAATCATCTTATGTTGATTGATTTAACCAATAAAAATATAACTGGAAAAGACGCTGAAAACGCTTTAGGCAAAGCTGGCATAACAGTCAATAAAAATATGGTTCCTTTTGATAAAAAAAGTCCATTTATAACAAGTGGCATACGCGTCGGAACTGCAGCTATGACTACAAGAGGAATGAAAGAAAAGGAAATGGAACAAATTGCAAATTTTATAGACGAAGCTTTGAGTAATTGGCAAAATGACGCCGCTTTAGCGGATATTAAAAAAAGAGTAGAAAAATTCTGCGAAAATTTTCCTTTGTATCCTCGATTAAATTCTTAATCTTGTAAGAAAATTGAGAGACGAGCAATTATTAGAATATTCCGACGAAGAAGTTGAGATGTCTTTTTTAGATCATCTTGAAGAACTTCGGCGGAGAATTATTTACTCAATTGTAGTCGTTTTTGTTTCATCCATAGTTTGTTGGATTTTTATAGATCCTTTAGTACAATATGTTTTGTTATATCCGGCTAAAACTGCCGGGGTAAAACTTCAAAATTTAAAGCCTTTCGGACAGTTAATATTATTCATTCAAACGGCTTTTTTATGCGGTTTTGTCGTAAGCTTGCCTTTTGTTTTTGCTCAAATTTGGTTATTTGTTGCTCCCGCTTTAAAGAAAAATGAAAAAAAATATTTTTTTTCGATTATGTTTTTTACCGCCTTTTGTTTTGCATTGGGGGCTTTATTCGCGCTTTATATAATGTTGCCAATGGCTCTTGAATTTGCGTCAAAATTTGGAACTTTGGAGATTGAAAACAACTTTTCGTTAGAAGAATATGTTTCTTTATTGTTTAGCGTAATATTAGGAGCTGGAATTATTTTTGAGTTGCCAGTTATTTCTTTTTTTCTTTCAAGAATTGGAGTCCTTACGCCTTCGTTTATGAGAAAATATAGAAGACACGCTATTGTGATCATTATGATTCTTGCGGCTTTTCTTACGCCAGGACCAGATCCAATGTCTCAATTAATATTAGCCGCCCCATTGTTTTTATTGTATGAAATTAGCATTTTAATTTCTAGTTTTGCTCAAATTAAGTAAAAATATTTGATGAAAAATGAACGCTTTAGATAGAAGCTCATATTTGTTGAGAAATGATTTAGAATTGTTTAACAAAAAATTCAAAGAAAAAATCCTTTCCCAGTCTACAATATTAAATTTTGCGATAAAATATATACTGCGTTTGAAAAGCAAAAAAATTCGCCCAATTTTAGTTTTTTTAACAGCGAAAGCTTGCGATAATTTCAGCGAAAGAACTTATACGGGAGCTATTCTGGTAGAGTTATTGCATACGGCGACTTTGATACATGACGACGTTGTCGACAATGCGGATAAAAGAAGAGGAATGCCGTCGATAAATTATATTTGGAGAAATAAAATAGCGGTGCTGATTGGCGATTATTTTTTATCTAAAGGATTGCTAATATCGATTGAGAATAAAGATTACGATTATTTAAATATAACAGCCGACGCAGTCAAGAGAATGGCTGAAGGCGAATTGCTTCAAATCGCTAAAACAAAAAAATTTGATATTGACATCGATACTTATTATAAAATCATATCTGATAAAACCGCGTCTTTAATTTCAGCTTGTTGCAAAATTGGAGCAAGCGGGGCTAAAGAAGAATATTTTAAGGCTATGGAAACTTACGGAGAAAATATCGGCATCGCTTTTCAGATTGTCGACGATATTCTTGATTATGCGGGAGCAGCTTCTATTTTTGGAAAAGCGATTGGCAAGGATTTGAAAGAAAAAAAAATTACTCTTCCATTGATTTGCGCGTTGAAAAATTCGACTCCCGCCGAATCAAAAATTATTAAAAGGATGATAATTGCCGATAAAAAAAATAAAATGACTCAAGCGATTATAAATTTTGTGATAGAAAAAAACGGAGTTGAAGACGCTTTTAAAATTGCAAATCAATTTAGACAAAAAGCTATAGAAGCGTTGGAATATTTGCCTGATTCTGAATTTAAAGACGCGTTGAAAGATTTAGCCGAATATATTGTTAGTAGAAAAAAATAGACGTTTTTTTTAATGCTTTAAAACTTGGCGATTTTCAATTCTGTCTAATCAAATAAGTTGGAAAAAAATTTTTTATTAGAATTATATTAAGTTTTTTTAGTGAAATAACTTATAAGATATTTTTTTGTTATTCATAAGAAAACAGCCAAGTATTGCGTTTACTTTTTTTATTTAAAAATTCTTTTTTTTTAATTACATTATATAGTTGTATTACTAAATCATTGACAAATAAAATGAAAAAAATATTATTTTCATTTGTTTTGGTTGCAATTCCATTGACTATATATGCCATTTATAAAATTTATTCTTCAGACGATAAAGAATTTAAATCTGAACCAACGATAGTTCAAAATAATATCATAGAAAAGAATGACGCTGATATGCATTTAAATCAAGACAAAAGCGAAAAAATTTTGCTTGAAAGATATGAAGATGAAGATGTCGAATCGGTAGAATTGCAATCGGCTGAGACGCAAAGTCGGAAAATTGAAAAGAAAAAGTATACCGCTAAAGTTTCGGAAATTTCAGAAGATTTGCAAATAGCAATTGATAAAGCTGTTTTAAGCGCTCGCGAAAAAATTTGCCAGCGTTTGATAAAAGAAAAAAAAATTAAAGCGGAAGAAAAGAATAGTCAATTTGAAGTTATACTTAACAATTCAAAAATAATCAAGCAATCGCATAAAAAAATTGGAAATAAATATAAAGCTTATGTTACTGTAGAATATATCTATTAAGCAGAAACCAAACTAAAAATAAAAAAATTATAAAGATATGAAAAAAGTTATTGCATTAATTTGGGCTGTATTAATTTCTATATTTTACTTCGGTTGCGCAAATTTTAAAGAGTTAAAGCCAAAACCTGAATTAGTTCCAACCGAAGGCAACTATATTGAAATAAAAGATAAAGACGAACCTTTCGAATTAAAAGCTGGCAAAAAATATTTTATCAAAATTCCGCCGACAAGTCTTCCAAATTTTTATTTTATCGTAAAAACAGATAAGAAAAATAAGATTAAAACTTTTTTTAGCGATTTTTGGGACGATGGCAAAGGACAATTTGAAAAAATTATCGACGAAGGAGCTCGTCGCAACGACGTTTTTATTTATCCCATCGAAGCGAATAAAGCTTATTACTTTGCAATTGAAGAAGTTCTGGAAAACTTGAAATTTACCGCGACATATAGATACGTTCCAAGATGGAGATTTAAATTTGAAGATAAATATTCGGTTTATAAAATTACTTACGATAGAAATAGAGCAAGCAGAACAGTTTATGAACAAATTGGTCCCGAATTTAATTTTTTAGGCTTTAATTTTACAAGCGAAATAAGCGATATTTCGAATAAAATAACGACATTGAGTTCGATCCAAACGGAGCTTAAAGATTTAAGAGCAATTTTTCCTCCTGAAGCAATTTCCAACAACGATTCGGCTTTTGTTAAATATGCAGAACTTTCAAAAGCTGTAGATTTAGAATTGGAATTTCAAAAAAATTATAAAATTGTTTTAGAAGTTTTTGAAGCGATAAAAACTACAAGCGGAAATTTCGAAGCGTTTATAGCTAAAACTCCTTTGTTTTTAAGTTTTTACGATATGAGAAGCTATATGCCATCGCGAATATTTGACAAAGCGAGCGCTGAAATAAGAATAAGATTCTTAGAAGCTCCGCAATATTATAAAAGATTAATTTCTAATAAGAAAGATATTTTGCCAATAGAAATTTCGCCTGACGCTGAAAGCGTTAAAAGATTATATTTAATAGTCGAAAGCTCTCCTAATCCGGAATTGTCCAACATTTTCGATTTTATTGGCAAGTTCAACAAAGAAGCGACTGGAATAGAAAACTTTAAAAAAAACGAGTCGGCGCTAAACAAAAAGTTTGAAGACGAAAAAACTTGGCCGTCAAATTCATTTTACCCAGAAGCGATGGAAATACTTAAGAATATGCGTTCATCTTTGCCAAAAGCCGAAACTGCCGCAATGCCGGATTTTAATCAATATTCTTGCGTTCAAATGCTTTATAGAGAAATTGTAGAAGCTGATAGAAAAACTAATTTTTATTCGAAAGGTTTTCCAATCGCGTCTGAAAATGTTCCAAAAATTAATGAAATGAAACTTCAAGAAAATTATGGAGAAATAATCGAACTGCTTCATCCGCATAAGGAATTCGATTTCTGGATTAATCAATATCCCGATCTGGACGATTTATTTATACAAAAAACAAAAGATTTAATATTGAGAACTATTTCAAATAGAAGTTTTGCTCAAGCTGAAAATATAATGCGAGGTTTGTTTGCTAAAAGAACTTTCTTGAACGAAGAAAAAGCTCAAATAACTAAAATGGGAATGTTAAGACAAATTGAAATTGATTTTACAGAAATGATTAAAAAAGAAAGCAAAGAAAGAATCGACAGTTTCTGGGTTGCAAATGTTTCAAATTATAATAACGTAAAACAAATTTACGAAGACAGCGCTTTTACCCCAGTTTATACTTTCACTTTTTCAATTTATGGAGAAGGTTTTGTATCTAAAAGGAATAATGAAATTCTTAGCTATATAGATGAAATTAAATATTATATATTTCCAGAAAAAGCTATCGAAACAATTTATAAAGATTTTGTTAGAAACATAAATGATAAAGGCGTTCAAAAGACAAGAGCAATTTTAGAACATGGCAAGCTATATCGAGGAGACAATAAAAAAATTAGAGGTATTGTAGCCGAATGCGATCCAATGGTTCCTAAATTAATTACGGAGCCAAAAAAATATAGAGAATTATACGCTATTCCAATAACAGATAATGAAAATGGAGTCAACGAATATGTAATTAGAATTCGATTGAATATTCCATCCGACGCAAAATTTCCAGTTTTTGACGTTAATATTAGAGTCGCCGAGGAAGTGGCTCGAAATGCCGCGTCTCAACAATGGTATGACAAATTAATTTTTAATAATAACGAACTAAAACAGGAAGGAAGAATTAAAATATCGGCTCCAGTAGCCGCGAATAATTTTGAAGCTCAAATATCTCCGGTACAAATCGACGCCAAAAAATTGAATATTTTAGAAATTCGATTTAAATACAGAGCTTATAAAGTTTTTCAATTTAGCGCAATGGCTCAAGTTCCAATCATAAAGAAAAATTAAGGTTGAAAAATGGAAGAAAAATTGCAAGATAACTTAGAGGTTCAAACGGAAAAAAAAAGCGGAAGAACTAAAATAATAATAATCGCGGTTTTAATTTTATTGACTGCCGCGGCAGCTTTGTTTTTTCTTTTGCGAAAAGATTTAAGCGGCAAGATTGTAATTCCATATATTGGGCATCAACCGCCGATGGTCGACCCTCATTTGCCAAGTTTTGTCTCATTGGCAGATAAGCTTGACGAAGTTATGTTTGATGGATTGTTTAACATTGCGGCCACTCCAAGCGGAGTGATTTACGAAGACGGTTTGGGCGAGTATCTTGGAATAGACGAAAACTCTGTGGTATCAGTAAGATTAAAAACAGGTAAAATCTGGCGAGGCTCTTTTGATATTAGAATCGACGATAAAGATAAACTTATAGTTCAAAGAATTCAAGAAAAATATTTTTCAGCCGAAGATTTGCGATTTACTTTGAGAAGAATTAGAAGTTTAGGCTCTTTATCGCCTGATTATATTTTAGTCGGACAGGCGATTCCAGATTTCGATTTTATTGGTCCCGATGAAAATAATGTAATTAAATTTAAATTTAAAAAAGATCGCATATGGGTGGAAAATGATATTAAAGAAATTTTGTCCTTTAAAATTTTGCCTTCGAATAGTTCTTTAAATGCTCTTTCATATTCTGATGGAACGGGTCCTTATTTTAACATAAAAATGATTAATAAAGCCGACGATTATATCAAGAATCCAACAGGAGATGCTTTTATCGAATCGATAAAATTATTGCCTTTTGTCGACAACAGCTCTTTCTTTTCTGAATTGAGAAACAATAAAATTAACGTTTTGCTTGAAACGCCTTTTGGAAGTTTATCTCCATTTTTAAATGATACAAATAAATTTTTCGTCAAATCAAATTTAAGCTCAGTCTTCTTTGCCGTTTTGTTTAACGTTCAAAGATTAAATTTAGATCAAAGAACCGAGTTAAAAAAATTGCTTAACAATAGAAAAATTATAGAAGCTTTTTACAGAATTGGCGATAAGCAGCAAAGAGAAATCGTAGATTTCAAAGGGAATAGAAACAATTATTACGATTATTTAAATTACAGCGTTTTTCCAACCACTTCATATTATATTGAAGATTCTGTTGTTATTCCAAATAAAAATATTCAGGAACCTTCGCTTGTTGTTTTTCGAGACACCATTAAAATTGCCGTTAATTTGAACTATGGATTCAGGGAAGAATTGTCTGAATTATTTGAGATTATAAATAATCCTTTAATTTCTAAAGGCATAGTCAAAACTTTTGTCGCCGATGAAAGACAGATTTTAAATGGCGAATACGACGCTATTTTATTGCCTTTTGTCGGCTATAGAAGCAATTTCTTGTTTGATCTTTACGATATATTTTTGAGAAATCCCGATCTAACAGCTTACAGAATTAATTTGCGATTAACTGAAAACGCTAAAGGGCAGAAAATTTTAGATTATAATGGAATAACTTCAAATACAAATTTCTTTAGAATTAATTTGCGCGATCAATACGAAAATTTAAGCAGATTTAGAGAATTTTACGATTATGTATTTGGCTTTATGGAAACTACAAATATTGGAGATAAGCAATATTACGCTATGAAAGTTGACGAATTAGAATCCGAATTAAAGTTGGGCGCTTGGCTTTTCTCGCTGCCTTCTTTAGCTTATTTCTCGACTCAGTTTGAAAAAAACACCGTATTGCTTTACGGCATAGCGTCGCAACTTTCAACAATAGAAAAATGGAAAGAGAAACAAAAATAAGATTTGAATTTAAAAGTCGGCTATTGCCGGCTTTTCTTTTAGTAATTATTTTCTTTAACTCAAATATATTATCGCGCGAAAAAAAAAATTACTACATTATAGAAAATTCATCGCCGCTGATAATTTATGATTTCGCTAAAAGAATTCTTTCCGACGAAGAAAAAAAAATCTTTCCAAAGTTTTCGGCTTATGAGATAATTTCCGAATATGATTATTTTGGAGATGGAATTAGAACTTACGCCGAAGTTAAGTATTTAGGCAGAACGTATTACATCGAAAAACAATCTAAAAAAGAATTTGTCGAACATAATAGGGCGGGATTGATTGTCGTATTAAGAAATTGCGATGCTATTGGCGATACTGTAAAATTTTTAGAATCTTTCGAAGTCGCTTCTTATGACGGACAAAGCGGCGTCTCTATCGTAAAAAACGATATTGCTATTAGGTTATTTAAATTCAATTCGCGGTATTATTGCTTCAATATTAAAACGAAAGAATTTTTTATATATTCTTTTTTGCAAAAAGATGAGAATAAAATTTACGCCAAGTTTGCTCCTAAACAGAAGGATTATCGCAAAGAAAGGAAATTAAAAGAATTAGAAAACTCGATTATAGAAATTGACAACAAGATTAAGAAAGCGTTTAATTATATAATTGTACAAAGCAAAATATCATTCAGATATCCATATTGGAAAACTAAAATCGAAGGGAATAGATTAATAGCCGAGTTTGTTTACGATAAAAATCTTTTTCCTCAAGGAGCAAAAATTGTAAAAATGGCTTTTGACAAATTGCAATCAAAAGTTATGGAAGGCGAATTTATCGTTCTTAAAGAAGAAAATACGATTATAGTAGAATGAAAAAAATAATTGTCAAAAATCTTATTTCCATAGGAATAATTTCTATATTATTTGTCGTTTTTATAGTCGTTGGCAAATTAATTTCAGTTTCCGACAAGAGCGAAAGATTCGTAGTTATAAAAGAATTGCAGGAAAAATATTATATCGACATATTTGACGAAGAGCAGGTTGAAATCTTTAAGATGGCTCTTGAATCATATCCAATTCAACATTTAAATCGCGAAAAATTTGAAAATTTGCTTGACGAATATAAGCGTTATTATTTCACCAATCCAAAAGCAAAAGAAGGCTATACTGGAAAAAATTTAAGTTTAGATTATGCGATTGACATTATGTTGATGTTCGTCAAGTTTTGTTTTATTTATTTTATATCGTTTTTTTCTTTATATCATTTTTCTAAAGCGATAGGATTTGCAAAACTGATCAGGGAAATTAATTACCAGAACGATTTGACAAAATTTGCGATTTTAGACGAGGATGAATTTTTAAGAAAAGCGAAGCATTTTAAACTTAAAAAATATCTTAATTACATTATAAGCGCTCCTTTTTATTTGTTTATTTTTTCTCCTTCTTATGTTGCCGCTTATGCGATACGTTCTAAATTTGATTCCGATTCGTTTTTATTTCTGATTTTTTTTGCAATATTTACAAATGGAGCCTTGCTGTATTCGGGCAATAGATTTTATAATATGTTGAAAAATGAATACCACAAAGGTTACGCTTTGACTGCTTTAGTAAAAAATTTAAAAAACGATTATTCTGATTTTAATTTTTTATGGCTTTTTTCTCTATCAAAAAAGTTTAAAGGCAGCGTTTTAGGATCTATTTATCCAGCCGCTTTATCGAATTTTTATTTAAGTTTGAAAGAAATAGGAAGTTTTTTAATTACAAGTTTAGCGATTATTGAAATGGCGTTAAATATTCAGAATTTTTTTTGCTACGAGCTATTAAAGTGTTTATTATTTGAATATTACGATTCGGCTTTTTTTATAATATTCTTGTTGTTTGTTTTAGTTAAAGCGAACGATATCGCGGCGGAAATTTTGCATTATTTAAATAGTTTAAAGTATGAGAGTTAAAAGAATATTTTTTTCGAAATTCGATCCGGCCAAATTTTGGTTTCGCATTATGATTGTTGGTTTGTTATTGATTTATTTATGGAATGCCGCTTTTTTATATGAATCTGGTTTCAAAAGATGGCAAGCTGCGTTGTTTAATTCAATTTTTGTTTCTTTTGTCGCTTCGTTGCTTTCAATTTTTTTGGGATGGTTTTTTTCTTATTACAAGTATATTAGCGAATATCTTGACAAGGTTGTCGTTTCTAAAACAATTATCTTTTTTATTGACGCAATTAAATCTATTCCCCAAGTTATAGGAGCGTTGACAGGTTATGCGATATTAACAAATTTAACCGCTCGAGATTATAATTTATCTTCTTTTGTATTGCTAATATTGTTAAGTTTTATTTTAGGCTTATTTTTATTTGTCGAAGCTTACGATATGTTTAACGAGCGAATCGCATATTACAAAGACAAAGATTTTATATCGGCGCTTAGAGTTTTAGGGATGAAAGAAAGCTCGATTATAAACAAAGAAATATTCTACAAAAATTCCAGGCCTTACGTTATTCAAAAATTTGCTTCAATTTTTGGCGAAGTTTTTTTCTTGCAAGCAAGCGTCGATTATATAATTTCAGTTGGCTTAACTTTAAAAACAAATTTAGTTTCTCTTCCTCCAACTCTCGGAAATTTGCTTGCGAGAATAGACAGCAAACAGGATATTTTCGCCATAGGTATGATTTTTTCAAATCTATCTTATATTTTTGAATTGCCTTTTAAACATTTGCAAGGGCTATCAGCCGCTTTGACTTTAGTTTTTGTTTTAATTTGCGTTTACAAAATCGCAAACGCTTTAACTGAAAAATTAGAAAATAAATGACAAAGATTTTATGAACTTTAACGTTTCGATCTGGACTAAAGACAATTTCCCGATAGTGGAAATCAAAGATTTTTATTTTGAAGAAGGCAAAATAAATTTTCTTTTCGGAGAAAGCGGGATTGGAAAATCCTTAATATCAAAAGCGATCTATGGAATATTAAATCCATTTGATTTAAATATTTATATAAACAACAAAAGTTATTTTCAATATTTAAATACCGCTTACGTTTCAGAAATTCGAAAAAACGGCTTCTTTGTGTTTCAAGAAACTTCTACTCACTTAAATCCTACTCTTAAAATTAGCGAACAATTGGAAGAAGGAGATTTGAGCGAATTCTCGTCGCAATTTTTAGACGATTTCAAATATCTTTTCTATGGAAAAAAAGAAGAATTTATATCTTTTTTGTCTCATTCTTATCCTAAACCACACAGACCAAGCGGCGGCGAAAAGCAAAGAATTCTCGCTTCGATGGCAATAAAAAAAATGCAACTTTTGATTGAAAAAAATTCATATAGCAATTTAAATCTTTTTGTATTCGACGAACCCAGCGGCAATTTGGACGATAAATACAGAGATCTGCTTTTTGATCTTATCGTAAAAAAATATTTAAAAGGGAATTTTACTATTTTATTCATAACTCACGATTATTCTTTAATTGGCAAAATTTATTCACAGTATGAAAATTTATTGACAAGAGCAAAATTTTTAGAATTGCGCAAAGAAGAAAGCGGATTGTCTTTAGTCGAATTTAATTCTAGAAATTATATTGATTGGTTAAAATCTTTTCCGGAAGGCTATTTAAATCAGAATAAAACAGATTTTGAATTATTAAAAATATATCCAGATTTACAAATATTTGGCAGAAAACTTTCTATAGTAAAAGATAAAGAAAAGTTCGAAAAAAAAGATTTGACAATTAACAAAGGACAAATAGTATATCTAAAAGCAGAAAGCGGAATGGGAAAGACAAGTCTCGCAAAAGCGATATGCGGATTAATTAAGCCAGATAAAATCAAAGCTCGCATTTGGGGAACGACAATCGACGAGAATACAAAATTTGAATTCTATCGCGATCGCCTATGGGGAAAAAAAATCGCGATGTGTTTTCAACATTCCGACGAGGCTCTGAATTTAAATGATTTGACGTATCAAGCATTCGAGCCTTTTATTAAAAATAAAACTTATTTGGAAAAAACAGACTTAATTGAAAAGAATTTATTCAAAGCTTTCGATTACGAAACAACGAAAAATATATTTAAACGAAAAATAAAACATTTAAGCGGCGGTCAAAAACAAAAAATTAATTTATTGAGATCTTTTTTGTCGCCAGCAGAAATTATAATTTTAGACGAGCCGATTAGCGGAATGGATTTCGAGAGCGTAAAAAAAACTTTCGATATAATTAAAAACGAGCTTCAAAATAGAGGAATTCTATTGATTTCTCACAATGAGGAAATTTTTTCAAAAGCTGTCGGCTCTGAAAATATTTTTTATCTTGTAGAAAACGAGCAAGATTAGCAAATAATAAGATTCTTGTTAGAGCGATAAACAAAAATAATTTGATATATCTTTCCGAGATTAAATATTATCAAAGAAAATTTTGATTGAGAAAATAATTAATTCATACAATACAATTTTTTTAAATTGATTTCAAATAAAACATAATATTTTCAATTTTTTTAATTAAAACACATATCCAAAAATTATGCTCATTTCTAAAAATTGCAAATCAGAATAACTTTAGTATCTTTAAAGGCAAAAAAAATTATTTTAATATGTATCATACAATAAACGACAAGCCTAAAAGTTTTTGCGGAATTATTGGCGTATTTGGAGAAAGCGACAATGCCGCGTTATTAGCTTATTACGGATTGCATTCATTGCAACACCGCGGACAAGAAAGCAGCGGAATTTTAGTTTGCGACGTCAACGAATCCGGCAAATTCGAATTTAAGCTTCATAAAAATCTTGGGCTTGTGTCCGAAGTTTTTGCGGACGAAGAAATATTATTAAAAAAACTCAAAGGATTTTCCGCTATAGGACACAATCGATACTCTACAACCGGAACATCCAAAAGCTTAAAAAACATACAACCATTCAGCGTAAACTATAAAAACGGACATTTAGGTTTGGCTCATAATGGCAATTTGACAAATGCAAACGAGCTTAGAGAAAGCTTAATACGAGAAGGCTCGATATTTCAATCTACAAGCGATTCGGAAATTGTTCTTCATCTTATAGCAAAAAGTCCAGACCATGAGCAAATAAATCAAATAAAATATTCATTGCAAAAACTGCGCGGAGCTTATTGTTTTGTAATTTTGACCGAAGAAAAACTTATTGCCGCTCGCGATCCGTTTGGTTTCAGACCTTTAGTTATTGGCAGAACAAACGGAAATTATATAATCGCATCAGAAACTTGCGCTTTAGATATCAACAGCGCCGAATATATAAGAGACGTTATGGCAAACGAAATTGTCATAATAGATAGAGAAACATTAAAGAACGGAAACATAAAATCATTTAAAATTTTCGATAATATCGAATTTAATTCGAAACTAAAACAATGCATATTTGAATATATCTATTTTTCCCGCCCCGATAGCAAAATTTACGGACATTCAGTCGATAAAATTAGACGAAAGCTCGGAAAAATCTTAGCTCTTAATCATCCCGTAAAGGATAAAGACGGCGACAAAACAGTTGTTATTAGCGTGCCCGACAGTTCAAATACCGCCGCTTTGGGTTATCAAAGGCAATTAGAAAAAATGGGCATTCCTTCAAAATTTGAAATCGGACTAATTAGAAGTCACTATATTGGCAGAACTTTTATACAGCCAGGTCAACGCTTGCGTGAAATTGGCGTCAAAATAAAATTCAATATTGTCAAAGGCGTTCTCGAAAATAAAACCGTTGTTGTTGTCGACGATTCAATCGTGCGCGGAACCACTTCAAAAAAATTAATCGCTTTAATAAAAGAAGCAAATCCTAAAGAAATACATCTTAGAATTTCTTCTCCGCCGATTAAATATCCTTGCTTTTATGGAATGGATTTTCCATCTAAAGAAGAACTAATCGCAAATAAACTCAATTCAATAGAGGAAATAAAAAATTATTTGAAAGTCGACAGTCTTGAATATTTAACTGTCGAAGAATTGCTTGACGCAATGGTTGATCAAAATAAAAACGATTTTTGCGCGGCTTGTTTTACAGGTTCTTATTGCGAAAGAATTCCCAACAACCCAAACAAAGAGCGTTATGAAGAATAAGTTTTTTTATCTAGTTTATTTTTTCATTTTCTTTTACTGCTCTATAATTGAAGCTCAATATTCTGTCATTATTAAATATTCCGAAAAGCTAAATTTAAATGATATAGAATCGGCTGCGTCTAAAAATTTAATCGCTCTTAAAACTTCATTTAAATCCAACTTATCTTACGAGCTTAAACAATTTTTTACGTATGAAAATTACAATTCTAACAAAACTTTGCTTGACAATTTTGCCCGATATTTTAAAGTTACTTTCAAAAGCGAAAACGATGCTCGATCTTTTTTTAATATAGCACGCAAAGATCCGAATATTTCTTATGTCGATTTTACAAGGAAATTTAAAATTTGCGGTCATACAAGCTCATATCTTTCTATGGATCCTTATCTAAATCGTCAGTGGCATCTATTCAGAATTAAAGCTATAGAAAGCTGGAGAATAACCGAAGGTTCAGAAGATATAATCGTCGCAATCATCGATACTGGATTAGATTATCATCACGAAGATTTAAAAGACAATATATTTATAAACAAAAAAGAAACTTACAATGGATTAGACGACGACGCCAACGGCTTTATCGACGATGTTTCGGGATATGATTTTGTCGATAGAAAAGGATTTCCCTATAATGGCAAAGAATTCGATTTTTTTGAACCAGACAACGATCCTTACGATGAACACGGACATGGAACCGCCGTTGCTGGCATTATTGCCGCAGTCAAAGACAACGGAACGGGAATTTCAGGTTTGGCTCCTAAAGTTAAATTGCTTAATGTAAGAGCCTTTGATAAAAACGGCGAAGGCGAAGAAGACGACGTCGCAGCGGCTGTCCTTTACTCGGTTTTAATGAAAGCAAAAGTTATAAATATGAGCTTTGGAGACGACAAATTTTCTTTTCTTCTATACGAAGTTATTAAATATGCTTACGAACAGGGCGTCGTACTTATTGCAAGCTCGGGCAATTCAAATTCGAAAGAGCCTCATTATCCTTCTGGTTTTCCCGAAGTTATTTCCGTTGGAGCTGTCGATAGATTCGACAGCAAAGCGAGTTTTTCAAATTACGGTTCATCGCTTGATTTATGCGCTCCTGGAGTCGATATTTTTACGACTGCTAAAAATAATGATTACGCTTTTTTCTCTGGCACAAGCGCTTCGGCTCCAATTGTTTCAGCATGCGCGGCTTTGATTTTATCCAAAGGAAATTATTCGCCAGATGAAATCAAGCAGATATTAAAAAATTCCGCCGACGATATTGGAATTTCAGGTTGGGATGAGAAAACTGGAGCGGGTATAGTTAATTTTTACAAAGCGCTTAAAAATTTGACTAACGGCATTATTAAATTTGATTTTCCCAAAAACAATCAAGTCTTCTACAAAGAAAATAATTTGCCAGTTTCTGTTACCATTGTTTCTCCTTATTTCAAAAATTTTTCATTATACATATCCGATAAAAACGAAATAAATGCGTTTAGACCAATTGTAGAAAATATACAGGAGCAAATGGTTAGAAAAAATATAGCAAAAATAGATTTAACTAATTATAAAATAGGAAGTTACGAACTCAAACTTAAAGTATTTTATAATAACGGAAACTTTGACGAAGAGACGGTAAATTTTTATATTTCTGACGACAGTATTGAAACGGAAATAATTTTTTTTGGAGTTGCAGAAGCTGGCTCCTCTCAAGCTTTAATGGCCGCTTGTTATTCAAAAAGACATCTTCCTGTTAAGTTGTATTATAAAAACGAATTTGACTCTTCATATAGCTTTATTTTTTTAGATGGAGTTAATTCATACGTCAAATTCGCTTCAAAAATTAATTATGGTTTCGTTTCATTGCCTGCTTCTAAAACAAAGCAAACTTATTATTCCTTTTTAGCTTCTATTGATTTTGACGGAAGAGAAAAAATCATATCTGACATAGAAACTTTCGAACTCAATCCTTTGCAATTGAATTACAATTATATTAAAACTAATTACTCGCTAAAGTCTGGTCAAATTTTTGAAAATCAAATTTCTTTAGATTCGCCAATTCCAATTATTGCTTATTATTCCAGCGACAATCCAACGTATATTAAATTTGCAAAATATAATAACGACGACTTTTCAATTATCGACAGCATAAAAAGGCGACCTAAATATTTCGGCGCGTTAAACTCGCAATCAAATTCAAAATATTTAATATCAATTTTAGGAAGAACGGGATATATCGACAAATTAATCGACGAACAGACGCTTAAATTTCAAAACATTATAATAGACAATAATTTATGGTTTGCCGGAGCTTACAATTTATTCAAAGACGATAAAAAATATATCATAGCTTTCACGAGCGACAAATCATTTGCAATTTATTCGCTCGATATTGACGACAAGTTAGTTAAAATTCAGGACTTATATAATTTTGCCGACAATAATTCAAGCGAAGCAAATTTCGATTTCGCAAAAGCTTTAGTTTTAGACATTGACGGCGACGAAAAAAACGAAATCACATTAGCCGATACTGATGGAAATATTTTAATCTACAAGCATAACGACGAAAAATTATTCGCTCCATTTTACAGAATAAAATTTAACCTTTCAGGAACAAATAAATTAATAGACGGCGGCGATTTCGACGGAGATGGAAAAAATGAAATTGCCATCATTTTATTTTCTAATTCTTCTTATGCAAACGCTCCTTTTGCAATTTTAAAAATACTTAAATTTTCAGATAATCAACCAGAAATCATTTTGGAAAAAGCTTTTATTGATTACAAAAATCTCTTTCCGGGCTCTTTTATTTCTCTTGAAAATTCTATGAGATTTTTCGATTTAGACAACGATGGAACAGACGAGCTTTTGCTTTCGATTTATCCCAATTTTTGCGTCTACAAATATTTTGACAAAAACAAAAGTGAAAGAATTTTTTTTCAAGAACTTTCAAACTCATCTTCGATTTTTATCGGAGATTTAAATCAAAACTCAAAACTCGAATTTTCGATCGCATCTTTTAATTCGATCGATTTTATCGAGCTAAATTTTGATAGCGGTTTAAAAACGCCCAGAATTATAGATTACTTTGCTCAAGAAACCGATACCGACACTTCAGTTTTTTTAAGATGGATAGGAGAAGAGGAATCCTATTTCGTATATGCCGGCGAAGACGCTAACAATTTATTTCAAATAGCAGAAACGAACTTAGAAACATTTTCGAAAAAGTATGATAGAAATTTAAAATTTTGGGCTGTTAAAGCGATAAAAAATCAAACTTCATCCGCTTTTTCCAACATAGTCGAACCAGAAAAATTTTTTTATTCAGATAAAATTATCAACGTCGAAAAGCTAAACGAAAAAACAATCGCCGTCGAGTTCAATTCGAGAATTAATATAGAAAATTTTCATCCGTTAAGAGCGACAATTAACGACAGTTTAAAAGCCGAAACGATAACTCAGACAAAAAATAAAGTTGTTATTATTTCTTTCGACAAAGAAATACGATCTGCTATCAATCGATTAACAATTTTTTCCAAATATAAAAAATATGAATTTGTATTTTCAACAACTCAAACGACGCGCGAAGAATATTTTTATGTAAAATCGACAAAAGCGTTGTCAAAAAAAGAAATAAAAATAACTTTTAATTTGCCCGTCGACGAAACAATCGCGTTAAACTTAAATTCTTACGAAGTTTCAAACAATAATAAAGTTGAAGTCGTAAATTTAAGCGACGATAAAACAGCAACGTATATTTTATTTAAAAATTCGATTGTTGGCATAGGAAAAGAAACAATCTTGAGATTGAAAAATTTTAAATCTTCAATTGAAAACGGAGCGCTACAACTGGCCCCTTTTTCTACGACCATAGCTATAGCTGAAACAATCGACGATTTAACCGAAGTTTTTGTTTATCCAAATCCCGCAAAAAGTCAAATGGGAAAAATTACATTTGCAAATTTGCCTAAAATTTGCGATATATATATATATGATTTTAATGGAAATTTAATTCAGACAATTCGCAAAAACTCAAACGAAACTGGCATTGAATGGAATTTAAAAGACAGATACGGAAGAACTATATATTCGGGAATTTATTTTTATTTGGTTAAATATTTAACTGAAGGAAATTTTACAAAAGAAACTAAGCTAAACAAATTTGCGATTATAAAATGATCATGGAAGATTTAAAGAAAAATTTTTTCACTTTGCCAAACATCTTTAGCATTATCAGATTGCTGTCTGCATTTCCTTTATTTTATTGGGCATTTAATTTAACGAACGATTTTTCCGATAGATTAATTTTTGCGTCGGCAGCATTTGTTTTTTTTGCGACGGATTTTATAGACGGCTACCTTGCCCGGAAATTAAATCAAATTAGCGAGTGGGGAAAAATACTCGATCCGCTTGCGGATAAAATTCTTGTTATTCTTTTGTTATTTGCTTTTAGCTTCAAAGGAGAAATTCCTGTTTGGTTTTTAATTTTAGTTTTAAGCAAAGACTTGTTTATTTTAATTGGCGGATTATATGTCGCAAAAATTGGAAAAAAAATTCCGTCTTCAAATTTAACTGGCAAAATAACAATGATTATTTTATCGTTTTTTGTCATTGTAACGATTTTAAATGTGAAAGAGCATTTAGAATTAATTTACTATACCTCGCTATATCTTTCAGTTTTATTTATTTTTATATCTTTAGCGGCATATATTATTAGAGAGATAGAACATATAAAATGGAGCAAAAAAAGAAATGAGCTTATTTAAAAACTTTAACGTTGGCAAAATATTCGACGGACTTGCAAAAACGCGCGAAAAAATATCGAGGAAATTAAACGAGTTATTTACAGGCAAAGCTTATATTGACGAAACAGATCTAGAAAAAATCGAAGAAATTTTAATTACCGCCGATATCGGTTATGAAGCAACTCAAAAAATTATAAGCGAAGCTCGAAAAGATTTGAAAAAAAATAAAGAACGTTCAGTAGAACAATTCAAGACATTTATCAAACAACAATTGCTTTCTATAATTTCGATAGAAAATAAAAATTTAATAAAAAAAATCAAAGAAGCTCGTCCATATGTTATTCTAATTGTCGGAGTAAACGGAGCGGGGAAGACAACCACAGTAGGGAAACTTGCGAATCTATTTAAGGGATTAAACTTTAAAGTTTTGATTGGTTCGGCGGACACATTTAGAGCCGCTGCAAACGAGCAATTAGAAATATGGGCTAAAAGAGCTCAAGTGGAAATTTTGCAAAAAAAAGACGGCTCGGATCCTGGAAGCGTTGCTTATGAAACATTACAAAAAGCCGTCAAAGAAAATTACGATATCGTTTTAATCGACACAGCCGGAAGGTTGCATACAAAAGATCATCTTATGAGCGAGCTTAATAAAATTTACAGAGTATGTTCAAAAGTTATTCCATACGCTCCGCATGACGTTTTTATTGTAATTGACGGAAACGTCGGTCAAAATGCAATCATTCAAACGGATAATTTCAACAAAGTCGCTCCGCTTACGGGAATAATTATCGCTAAATTAGATGGAACGGCAAAGGGGGGAGCGGTTTTTCAAATTTGTCAAAAATTCAAATTGCCGGTTAAATTCATTGGAGTTGGCGAAGGAATTGACGACTTGATGGAATTCGATCCATACGCTTTTGTTGAAGCAATATTTGAAGAAAAACAAAAAGCGGCTGTATGAAAGCCGCCTTTTAAAACAAAATTCATCGATTTCTTTAATTAATCTAATCTACAAAAATAGTTTGTTCTCTTTTAGGACCGACTGAAATAATTTTTATTTTAACGTCGCAATAATCTTCAATAAAATTAAGATAAGCAATAACTTCTTTAGGCAGCTCGTCGTATCTTCTACAATTAGATATAACTTTTTTCCATCCTTTAAAAACTTTGTAAATTGGTTTTGACATTTGCAAAGTAGTACAATCGCTCGGAAAGTGTTTTAATTCGACGCCGTTGACTTCGTAGCCAACGCAGACGGGAATTTCCTCAAAAGAGCTCAGAACGTCAAGTTTAGTTATTGCCGCTTCAGAAATTCCGTTTATCATACGCGAATATTTAACAAGAAAAGCGTCGAACCAGCCGCATCTTCGAGGTCTGCCCGTTGTCGCTCCATACTCAGCTCCGATATTTCGCAACATTTCTCCGATTTCATTATTCAATTCCGTAGGAAAAGGACCAAAACCGACTCTTGTAGTATACGCTTTTACAATGCCAAATACAGAATCGATAAGGCAAGGGGAAATGCCCGAGCCGATACATGCTCCGCCAGCTGTAGGGCTTGAGGAAGTAACATAAGGATAAGTTCCAAAATCGATATCAAGCAGCGAACCTTGAGCTCCTTCGAGCAATATGCTTTTATTTTCTTTTATGGCATTGTTCAAATAAACAGCCGTATCTTTGACATAATCATCAATAAACTTATCGAACTCTAAATATTCTCTGACAATTTGATCGACATCTAATTCTCTCTGTCCATAAATTTTAGTGAGAAGGTCGTTTTTTTCGCGCAGGTTATCTCTAATTTTTTTTTCAAGTATTTCGCGATTGAGCAGATCGACAATTCTTATGCCTTTTCGAGCGTATTTATCAATATAACAAGGACCGATGCCTCGCCCGGTTGTTCCAATCTTTTGACCGCTTTCTTGAAGAGCATCAAGCAATTTATGATAAGGCATAATAAGATGAGCGATATGACTAATAAAGAGTCTTCCTTTAATTTTAATTCCGTTATTTTCCAACAAAGTAATTTCTTCGAGCAAAGCTTTTGGATCTATGACTACGCCGTTTCCTATGACGCATATTTTATCTTCTCTTAAAATGCCAGATGGAATAAGATGCAATACAAATTTTTTATTTCCTATTTCGACAGTATGACCAGCGTTAGCTCCTCCTTGGTAGCGTACGACAATATCGAAATTTTCAGACAATAAATCGACTACTTTGCCTTTGCCCTCGTCGCCCCATTGAGCGCCCACCAGCGTTATTATGCTCATAATTTCTCCGCATAATTAAATAAGAAAACTCCGATTCCAGTTCGGAGTTTTAGTTAAATAAGTTTTTAATGAAAATAAAAGATTTAGAATTTTATTTTTTTTTCATGGCTTCGATAGCTTCTTCCAAAGTTTCATAGTGTTCGAACACGGTAATTAGTTTTGTTATAACCAACAAGCTTTGAATTTTATCGGCGGCTCTTGCGATAATAAAATTTCCGCCGGCGTTTTTAACGGTCGTATAACCTGAAATTAACATTCCTATGCCCGAGCTGTTCATAAACTTAACATCGCCTAAATCTACGATAATATTTTTTTTCCCCTCGTCTATGAGTTTGTGAAAAGTATCATGCAGCGATTGAGCGTCGGGTCCGCCCATTACGTTTCCTTTTAATTGAACGATTACAGCGCCGTATTTTTCTTCAATTTCAATTTTCATTAATGACTCCTGTTAAATTTTTGAGCTTTATTATTTCAATATAATAATTTTTATTTTAAGATAATAATAAAAGATAAATTTCTTGTAAGCTAAAGTCAAATAAGCGAGGATGAGGGAACTAATATTTCTATTAGTTTTTTAATTTGCGATATAGTTGTCAATATGGTCATAATTATATTTTTTTCATAATAAAAGTTTTTTTATTAAAACTTTAAAAAACTATAGGAACTTGACATTATAAGTGATATATGAAAATAGAAAAAATTGATATATAAAAAATTAGTATTTGAATAAAAGCTAAAAATTGGCGCAATATTTAGCCTATGTCGTCGTTTTCCTGAGGATTTTGAATTATAAAAGATCGATGATAATAGACAAAAAATTACATTTTCTGCTTAATTTATTAATATCCGTAAAGTATTTTATTCGCGCCGGTATGGATTGCAATATAGAAATAAATTGATTTTCTATTGCTTGCAATAACGAGCTTCATCTTTTTATTTTTTTGTTTTTTTTAATCGAAACTAAATTTTGAATAAAAATATTGTCATTATGAATCTTAAAGAGATTACTTATGAGATTCATTCATACGATGAAGTTCCAGACAAAGAAATTTTTAGAGATCTATTTCTATGAAAATTGATAATATTAGATTCTTGCATCAAAACAATAAGATAAATATCAAAAATAACATTAGGCGAGTATGTCATTTTTTAATTTTAAAAACATAGAAGAGAAGTTCTAAATTAAGTAAGAAAGTAAAATATAATTACAGCAGAAAAGAGGAATGTCATTGCTGGCAATCAAATAGTATGAGCATTATATAAAAAAAGTAAAATAGAAACAAAAGATTCAAGAATAAAGAATAAAAAAGCAAAAAAGCAGAAAATGTGGAAATATATAAAAAGATAAGTAAAATATTAAGGTTAAGCTAGCGGATAATAAATAAAATAATATTGAGATTGTCGCTTAGACGATATGATAATTGAATGTAATTTTTTTAATTGCGGCTTCAAATATCGAACAAAAAATGAGAGTTACTGATGAATTTTTTAAATTGGAAGTTATTTAATTTGATTTATGTCTCTAAGGTTAGCTATATACGAAGGGGACTTAGTTCTTAAAACTTAGTTTTTTTCAAATGCGAAATTCATGTTTCGTTTTTAAATAATAAAGTTTTTTAATATTAATGTTTGTTTTATTTTTACATAAAAAAGGCATAGCTTGAAGCTATGCCAACAATTTAGGGGAGTATTTTAGCCTGTGTCAAAATTATTTTGACAAGGATAAATCTAAACATTTTAATCTTTAAAAGCAATATAAAAATGAAAAATTATGCGCAAAAATTTTTGAATATTCAAAAAAAAATTTTTTTATTTATAGGCAATAATTTTTAAAATTTTAAATTTAAGCATCTTAATATGAATTTATACGTCAAAATAAGTAACTTTAATTAACAATAATTTTAATTTTACGAGGATATCTGATGATTGTTTTGAAATTTGGAGGCTCTTCTGTAGGCGACGCTCAACGAATATTGCAAGTTAGCAATATTGTCGCAAATACATTTAAAAAAGAAAAAGGGAAAATCGCCGTTGTTGTCTCAGCAATGCAGGGAACGACTGATAAATTAATTTTAGCGGCTAACCTTGCGTCAAAAGGATCTGAAGAGTATTTGAAAATTTTGAACGAACTTGAAGTTCGTCATATTGAAACGGCTCAAAATCTAATCGAAGTAAAAAATCAAAGCAGAACGCTGGCAAATGTTAAATTTGCTTTTAATGAATTGAGCGAAGCTCTTAAAGGCATATATCTAATAAAAGATTTAACGTCAAAAAGTCTCGATTATATAATGAGTTTTGGCGAACGTATATCGGCTTTCATAGTCGCTGAAACTTTGAAGAGCAAAGGCATAGAAGCTAAAGATCTCGACGCTCGAAAAGTCGTTAAAACGGATTCTAATTTTAATAACGCAAGAGTTATTTATGATATTACTTATAAAAATATCAAAGATTACTTTAAAAATATAAAGGAATTGCAGATAATAACCGGCTTTATCGGTTCTAATGATAATGGCGAGACGACTACCTTAGGAAGAGGAGGAAGCGACTATACAGCTTCAATTTTTGGAGCGGCTCTCGACGCAAAATCTGTAGAAATATGGACGGATGTAGACGGGGTACTAACTGCCGATCCGCGAAAAGTTAAAGAAGCTTTTACAATGGATGTGTTGTCTTATGAAGAAGCGATGGAACTTTCGCATTTTGGAGCCAAAGTGATTTATCCGCCGACAATTTTGCCCGCTTACTCGAAAAAAATTCCAATCGTTATCAAAAATACTTTTAATCCAGATCATCCTGGCAGTTCTATACTTCCGCATATAAAAAAATATGATTATGATATTAAAGGCATTTCTTCAATCGATAAAGTTTCGATTATTTTGCTTAAAGGCGCGGGTTTGATGAATAGCGCTCAAATTACAAGCAGAATTTTTAACGCTTTATCAAGAGCTGAAGCAAATGCAATATTGATTACGCAAGCTTCGTCGGAACATACTTTGTGCGTTGCTATAGATCCAAATTCCGCCGTTAAGGCTAAAATGGAAATAGATTCTGAATTTAAATATGAGATTAACGATAAATTAATTTTTCCAGCTCGCATTGAAAATGATTATTCTATTGTCGCCGTTGTAGGCGAAAATATGAGGCATAGAGCTGGCTTAGCAGGCAAAGTTTTTAATTCTTTGGGGCGAAATAAAATAAATATCGTCGCAATAGCTCAAGGCTCTTCTGAATTAAATATTTCAATGGTTATAGCTCAAAAAGATTTAAATAAAGCCTTAAATGTTTTGCATGATAAGTTCTTTTTTCCTTATAGAAAAAAAGCGGATATTTTTTTAGTCGGCATGGGACAAGTTGGCGGAAAGTTAATTGAATTGTTGAAGTTGCAAAAGGAAAAGTTTTTGCAAAATAATATTTCTATTAATTTAAAGTTTGTCGGAAGAAAAAATAGTTTTTATTGCGATGATAATTTGCTCGATGCGTCAGATTTTGAAAGTAAAAAAAGCGATGGGACGTTTGAAGTTTATCGCAAAGAAATTGAAAAGCTTATCGAAGACTCGATAGCTGACTTTAAAATATTGGTTGATTGTACCGCCGATATAGAGGTCGCAAAAAATTATAAGCATTTTGCAAGTTTGAAAACTCATATTGTCGCGGCTAATAAAAATTTTAATTCCTTTTCTCAAAAAGAATATGACGCGTTGAGAGAAATTTGCAAAAAGAATAACGTCGATTTTAGATATGAAACAAATGTCGGCGCCGGCTTGCCAATAATTTCTACCATAAAAGCTTTAGTCGACGTCAACGATAAGATTTTGAAAATTGAAGCTATGCTTTCAGGAACTATGAATTACATTTTTTCAAATTTAAATGAAAATAATTCTTTTTCAAGTTTGATTGAAGAAGCCAAAAGAATAGGATATACGGAGCCTAATCCAGCAATTGATCTTTGCGGAGAAGATGTCGCAAAAAAATTGCTAATACTATTAAGAGAATCTGGATTGAAACTTGAGTTGAAGAATATATCAAGAAGATCTCTGCTTGGAAAATTAAAACCTGAAACTTTTAATTATGAAAAATTAATTAAATGGGCTCGCGAAAATGACAAGTATTATAAGAATCTTTATTTAAAAGCAAAATTAAAAAATAAAATTTTACGCTACGCGGCTTTTTTTGAAAATGGAAAGCCAAAAGTTGATTTAATGACTTTTGAAATTAATCATCCTTTTGCTAATGTAGTCGGCTCTGAAAATATCTGCATTATAACGACGGAACGTTATAAAGATTATCCTATAGTTGTTAAAGGTCAGGGAGCTGGCGTGGAAATTACCGCCGCAAATGTTTTATCTGATATTTTAAAAATTATTTCTCAAAAATAATTTGAAAATTTAAAAAGCAAAGGAAAGATTTATGAAAATAAAAGTTGGAATATTGGGAGCTACTGGCAGCGTCGGACAAAGATTTGTCGAAATACTTTCGAATCATCCTTTTTTTGAAATTGCTGAACTTGGAGCTTCCGATAGAAATTTTGGGAAAAAATATGGGGAGGCGACAAATTGGTTGCAACAGTCTACGCTAGATCCAAAAATCGCGAATTTGATTTTGAAAAAATGCGAGCCAGATTTTGAAAGCAGAGTCGTTTTTTCGGCGTTAGATTCTTCGGTAGCTGGAGAGATTGAGGAAGAGTTTGCTAAAAAAGGTTATTACGTGATTTCGAATGCTAAAAATCATAGATTTGATAAATTCGTTCCTTTAGTTGTGCCTGAAATAAATATAAATCATTTCGAGCTGGTTAAAAAGCAGCCTTATGGAGGCGGATTTATAATTACGAATCCAAATTGTTCGACTATCGGCTTGGTTTTATCGTTGAAACCAATAATCGACAAATTTGGGATAGAATCTGTTAATGTTGTAACTATGCAAGCGGTATCTGGAGCAGGATATCCTGGAGTGGCTTCGTTAGATATAATCGATAACGTAATACCTTTTATATCAGGAGAGGAAGAAAAAATTGAAACCGAGCCAAAGAAAATATTTGGCAAAGCGACAGAAGACGGGGTGAAATTGTTGGAGATAAAAATCAGCGCTCAATGTAATAGAGCGCCTGTTATTGACGGACATCTGGAATGCGTTCAGGTTAAATTGAAAGAAAAAGCGGATGCTAAGGATTTAATTGAAGCTTGGAATAATTTTAAAGCTCTGCCGCAGGAGTTAAATTTGCCTATGGCTCCCAAAAACCCTACTTTGTACATTTATGGCGAAAAATATCCGCAGCCTAAATTGCATAGAAGCTATGACAAAGGGATGAGCGTAACTATTGGCAGATTAAGGAAATGTTCGCTTTTTGATTATAAGTTTGTAATATTGTCTCATAATACGATAAGGGGAGCCGCCGGCGGAACAACGTTAATTGCCGAGGCTTTGAAAGAATTAAATTACTTGAAATAATGAGTGAAGAAAATGAATAAAGCAAAATGTTTTGCTCCAGCAAGCGTTTCTAACGTAGCTTGCGGTTTTGACATAATGGGCTTTGCAATTGAAAATCTCGGCGTTGAAACAGAGCTTGAATTAAGCGATAAAGGAGAATTGAACTTAGTAGAAACTGTCGGAATTAATCAATCATTGCCAAAAGAAATTGATAAAAATATTACTCTCGCAGCTGTAAAACATATTTTGAATGAGAAAAAAATTGACGTCGGATTAAATATTAAAATAAATTTTAAAATGCCGATATCAAGCGGATTAGGAAGCAGCGCGGCGGCGGCGGTTTCGGCAGTGTGTTGCGCCAATAAATTATTTAACTTAAATTTGTCGGATAAAGAACTTTTAAATTATAGCTTGAAAGGAGAGTATATCGCCAGCAAATCGA
>Ga0308414_1000182_pt1 | contig 39519 bp, 31 predicted proteins | sample HotsprSampleOS50_FD_205667 | JGI IMG/M metagenome (GOLD analysis project Ga0308414, IMG submission 205667) | Hot spring phototrophic mat microbial communities from Octopus Spring, Yellowstone National Park, Wyoming, United States - 20090730_OS50 ... | reverse complement strand
AGCTCTTAAGACTTCTTCTGCTTTTTCTTCGGATGATGCTATTTGTAATAGTTCTACTAAGTTCATGTTTTATTACCTCCTATACTATTTATTATAGCATAGGTGGAATTAAATAAGCAATTACCTTGATAAAATTAGAAAAAAGTCTTGATTTTGAAAAATTTAGCTATTCGTATTCATATGCTGTTGTGACTTTAGTAGCTTTAACTTGAGTTATTACTTTCCATTTATATCCCAAATTTGTCTTCGGTTCTCCTTTAATTTTGATTTCGTTTTGTGAAACTATTTCAACAGAATAAATAGCGTTTGTAGTTTCGTTTAATCTGGGAAGACCAGAAAAATACTCGCCAAATTTCTCATAATTTCTTCCTCCTCCTCCCATATTTTCTGGAGTTGAAAAATATTCAATAGCAAATTTTGCAATATCTAAATTTTGAGAATATACTTCGTCTTTTACGGCTTCTTCGGCCCGATGCAGATATAAATATATTCCCGCAACTACGGCTATGCCGACAATTATCGCTCCAAGAACGATTAATAAAAGTTGTTGTTGACCCATTTATTAATCTCCTCTATTTATTTTATATAGCTTTATTTGAACTTTAAAATAAATAATACTTGTTTAATATAAAAAAAAAATTAAAACAATAATTCTTTTTTTATATATAGGACAATTTTTAACAAGCAATTTGGAAGAAAATAAAATTAAAAGAGCATATTTCGGCGGCGGTTGTTTTTGGTGTATTGAAGCCATTTTTGAACAAATAAGCGGAGTTAAAGAAGCAATAAGCGGATACGCCGGCGGACATTTAATAAACCCTACTTATGAGCAAGTTTGTTCCGGAAATTCCGGACATGCCGAGGTAGTAAAAATTACATACGATTCTACGATTATCTCTTACGAAGAACTGCTTGATATATTTTTTTATTCCCACGATCCAACATCCGTAAATAGACAGGGAGCGGACATCGGGGAACAATATCGTTCAATTATTTTATACGAAACGGATATCGAAAAAGAAATCGCATTAAACAAAATTCGACAAATGGAAAAAGAAAAATTGTTTACAAACAAAATCGTCACGCAAGTAGTTAAGCTTGAAAGATTTTATCCCGCCGAAGATTATCATCAAAATTATTACAAAAAAAATCCTAAAGCCCCTTATTGTGTTTTTGTTGTCAATCCAAAACTTAATAAAACTTTAAAAAAATTTTCAAATAAAATCAAACAAAATTAATATTTAATTACTCTACATCTAAATATATTATTGTTAGTATTATAAACTTGTTATATTATAGGTAAGTTTTTAATTATTCAGAAAAAAGAAGCTTTTAATCCGATAAGCTAATTAGCTTTGCTTAATTTGAAGCCGCTATGGGACAAATCTTCAGAAATTTTTTTTCTTAAAAAGTTTGCAGTATGAGTTTCCGCTTTTGCTATCATTTCATCAATTGTTCCAGAGAAAACTATTTTTCCTCCATTGTCTCCAGCTTCGGGACCAAATTCTATTACATAATCGGCATTTTTAATTATATCTAAATTATGTTCAATGATTAATAAACTTGCTCCTTTATTTTTTAATATATCCAAAGTTGCAAGCAATTTATTTATATCTTCAAAATGCAAGCCTGTTGTCGGCTCGTCCATAATAATTAACGTATTTTTTGCATCTTCAATATTTGCAAGGATATAAGCTAATTTTAATCTTTGGGATTCTCCGCCTGATAAAGTATTCGAAGGCTGACCTAATCGCAAATAATCTAATCCAATTTTTTTAAGCAGATCAAAATATTTTAAAATTTTTTTATGTTCGGAAAAAAATTCATAAGCTTCGGAAACCGTAATATTTAAAACGTCTACTATGCTTTTATCTTTATATAAAATTTCCCTAACTTCTTTTTTATATCGAGCGCCTTCGCATTCTTCGCATTTGATATAAACGTCGGATAAAAATTGCATATCGATTTTAATGTAGCCGCTTCCTTCGCAAACAGGACATCTGCCTTCTGAATTAATGTTAAATGAAAAATATCGAGGCGATAATCCTTTTCTTTTCGCTTCGGGAGTTTGAGAAAATATTTCTCTTATGTGATCAAATACGCCAATATACGACGCAGGATTTGATCGCGACGACGCTCCTATCGGTTTTTGATCTACTATAACTATGTCATTTAAATTTTCATAGCCAGATATTTGCTTTACTCTGCCGCTTCTTTCGGAAGATTTTCCAAAGGCTCTTGCTATATTCGAATATACAATATCGTAAACAAAAGTCGATTTGCCAGAACCGCTTACTCCAACAACTGCGCAAAAACAATTGAGCGGAATTTGAGCATTTAAGTTTTTTATATTATTAGCTCGAGCTCCGATTATTTTTATAGAGTTATTTAAATCTGGAGAGATTTTTTTTGAAGACAAGATTTGTTTTTTCCCAGTCAAATACTTTGCAGTTAAGCTTTCTTTGCAATTCAACAAATCATTGTAAGAACCTTGAAATACTATTTGGCCTCCATTCTCTCCCGATCCTGGGCCCATATCTATTATAACATCAGCGGATTTAATCATACTTTCGTCATGCTCGACTACTACGACAGTATTATTTAAATCTCGCAATTTTTTCAAGATATTAATTAATCTCTCGTTATCTCTTGGATGCAAACCGATACTCGGCTCGTCTAAGGCGTATAAAACGCCTCGCAAAGCCGAACCAAGAGAAGTCGCCAAATTTATTCTTTGCGATTCTCCTCCCGATAGCGTTCTAGATAATCTATCTAAGTGAAGATATCCCAATCCAACTTCGTATAAAAAATTTAATCGTTTCTTTATTTCGTCTAAAATTAATCTTGCTATTTCATAATCGTAATCCGATAATTTTAAATTTTCAAAAAAAGCGCGAGCGTTTTCAATGCTCATTCTTAAAATATCTGCAATTGTTTTATCAGCAATTTTTACGTAAAGAACCTCTCTTCTTAAACGAGAACCTTTGCAAGAATAACATTCGGTATAAGATCTATATCTGCTTAGCAAAACTCGATAATGAAGTTTGTACGAATTTTTTTCTAGCTCCTTAAAGAAACCATCTATTCCGGGAAATTTTCCAAAACCTGCTCTCAAAAGCGTCATTTCTTTTTCGCTAAAATCTTCAATAGGCTTATCCAAAGGAATGTTATATTTGCCAGATTCTTCCAACATCAAATAATATAAATTTTCCATTACTTCCCCTGAAAAGGCGGCTATAGCTCCTTCTCTCAAAGTCATGCTTTTATTTGGAATAACAAGGTCGTAATCAATTCCCATCGTTTTGCCAAAGCCTTGACATACAGGACAAGCTCCGAGCGGATTGTTAAATGAAAAAAAATTAGGAACAGGTTCTTGATACTTGACTCCGCAACATTCAAGCTGATTCGAAAAATTTAAATAAGTTTTATCGTCGACTATATATACGCTTAACTTGCCTTCTCCGTCTCTAAATGCCGTTTCTAACGCATCGGCTATTTTTTCTCTCAATGTTTTTTTTTCAATTTTAAATCTTGATACTATCGCATAAATTTTAGAGTCAATATCAAACTTTATTTCATTTTCATTTAAATCTATTATCTCGCCGTTTATAAGAAATCTAAAATAACCTTTGCTTCTTAACAAATTTATTTTTTTTAAAAGTTCTTCGCTCTTCCCGTTTTGGAATTGAATTGGAAAACATAAAATGCATCTTTTACTTTCCTCGTAATTTAAAAGTTCTTTTATTATGCTGCCTACAGAATGTTTTTTAACTTCTTTTCCGCATATGAAACAATATGTTTTTCCTATTCGAGCGTACAGCAATCTCAAATAATCGTACAATTCAGTCGAAGTAGCGACAGTCGAACGAGCGTTTTTGGAAACAGTTTTTTGTTCGATTGCAATTGCCGGCGTTATGCCGATAATGTGATCTACGTCCGGCTTGTCTAATTTTTCCAAAAATTGTCTTGCATAAGAAGAAAGACTTTCAACGTATCTTCTTTGACCTTCAGCGTAAAGCGTATCAAAAACTAAAGAAGATTTTCCGCTTCCGCTTAGGCCTGTAACTACAACTAACTTATTTTTTGGAATTTCAACGTCGATATCTTTTAAATTATTTTGGCGAGCTCCAACGATAATGATTTTATCTTTTTGAAAAGATGGCTTATTTTTTTTCATGAACAAAAATTAATAATTAATCTTTTAAATATAACGATAAATTTATATAATGCGTTTAATTTAATTTTATTTTCACTATAAAACAAATTCTATAAAAAATGAGATTATATGGAAAATTTTTAGTTCAAGTATAACTTGGTTAATTTTAAGATAACTTTATATATAACAAAAAAAAGATTTTATTCCCAGCTAAATTGAAAATCCTCCACATATAAAATTTCGCAGGAACCCCCTGCAACATCTTCTCTGGTTCGCGATGTTAAATAATATGTTCCATCTGGCATATAAATATTTATTAGCTTCCCCTTTAACGCAACTTTATACCCCTTCTTCAACTTTAGAATATTTTTTCTTATTTCTTCGTTTGCGGGAACTATATGAACATTGGCGCTCGATTTTTCTATCTCTCTTTTGGAGATTGGAAAAAAATTTGTCTTTGTTCTCCATTTATACCATCTTCCCCCTTGAGTAATTTTTAACTGATCGTAAATTAGGGGATCAGACATTCTTCCCCAACCTAAAGCAAGATCTACTGGAACAAGCGAACTCATCTTATCTAAGTAGTATCTTTCTTTTGACAAAACAACGGCTCTAATTTCGTAATCGGCTACAGCTTCTAATTTAACATCGTCGAGCCAAATATCTACATTTTTTTCATAATCTTTTTGTATGGGAAAAACGTTTGGATCAATTTTATAATTTAAATATTTTTCATCCGGCTCTGAAAAGTAAAATACCGCATTCCACGCAACTAAAATTCCCGCAATAGTCGTTATAGAAACAAGAAAAATTTTTTTCATAATTATTTTAATTTATTATAAAATTACTAATTTCAAAATACCGTTATTTCAGAAGAACGTTTAATTTTAGGGAACTGACTTTTAATGCCATCTCCGATTCCTAAACCGACTCCTACAATATAATCTTTCCATTTAACCGCAAAAGCTCCTTTATAATTTTCCTCAGTTCTTATTATTCCGCCATTTAAATAAGTTTGCAAATCCTTTTCATTTCCAAGCTCGAAAAAATTTTTTTTAATTTTATTTGATAAAATCATCGCCGCATTCGAATGCAATATAGCTCTCATCGATTTATCGTATTTTGCGAATGGAATGCCGATTCTATTAAATAATTTTTCGTCAATAACTTCAAAATCTTTATTTACGGCATAAACGACTCCTTTTCTTGGCAAGTACCTAAATTGTCTAAATTCTTCCTCGTTAATTTCAAATTCGTCGATTATTCTTTTAAAGATTTCTTTTATTAATTTTTCGTCGTAATCAATTAATATTTTTTTTTCAGATATTTCGTCATTAGCATTCAAAGCTGGCGTTTCGTCTTTCTTTTTTAACTTCGCAACAAAGAAACCTTCCGCGTCGCTTTTCCACGGCAAAATTCTTTTGCATTTTTTTATCGATTCGTCGAAAATTATATCGTTAACTTTAATTATTCCATCGTCAGAAGTTAAAGGAAGATTAATATCTTCGATCTCTATATTTCCTTTTTTTAAAGCTTTCTCGATTATCGCTTCGTTTTCTTCAATTGAAAAAGAACAAGTTGAGTAAACAATAATTCCGTTCGGTTTAGCCATTTCAATTCCGGCTAAAAGCAAACGATATTGTTCAGAGGCTAATTTTTCAATTGAACTATCGGCATACCATGATTCGTCGCTTTTTCTATTAAAAGTTCCAAGAGCCGAACAAGGAGCGTCGACTAAAACTTTGTCGAAATAATTTGCAAAATGATTTGTCAAAAGATGACCAGCCGAAAAAGTTATTCCGATATTAAAACAATTTAATCTTTCTATGCTATGAGCTAAAATTTTAATTCGATCCATTTTATAATCGTTAGCGATTATCGTTCCAGTAAAATTAGCGGCCTCGGCAATAGCGGTTGTCTTAGATCCGGGAGCCGCGCATAGATCTAAAATCTTTTCATACGGTTGCGGATTTAAAGCGACAACTGGCATCATTGAAGAGAGATTTTGCAAATAATAAAAACCTAAAGCATATTCTATCGTTTTTGCAATTATTTCTTCTCCTTTTAAGATTTCATATGCAATTGGAACCGAAAGCGATTTTCGAAATTCAAATCCTTTTTTTGTCAGCGATGAGATAATTTTTTCTTCAATGTCTTTCGAACGAATTCTAATAAATGTTTTATCTTTTATTTTGACTGAATGAAAATATTTTTCAAATTCTTCGCCATAAATTTTTTTTAACAATTCAATCGTTTTATAAGAATTTTTCATTTGTTTATGTATTAGATTTTTATTTAAATTATTATTTATTTAAATTGATTTCTTAAAATAAGAAAAGAAAGAATGAAAATGAATATTTTAGTTACTGGCGGAGCCGGTTATATTGGTTCTCATTTTGTAAAAAAAGCTATAGAATCGGGACATGAAACGATTGTATTCGACAATCTTTCTCGGGGACATATTGAAGCCGTTCATAAATACGCAAAATTTGAGCAAATTGATTTATTGAATTTAAAAGAATTGACCGAAGCTTTATTGAAATATAAAATTGACGCGGTAGTTCATTTTGCAGCTTTTGCTTACGTCGGCGAATCAGTCGAACATCCATCCTTATACTATGAAAATAACGTTATAGGAACGTTAAATTTATTAAAAGCTATACAACTTAGAGACATAAAAAAATTTGTATTTTCAAGCACGTGTTCGCTTTATGGAAATCCTTTAAGAGTTCCTATTTCAGAAGAAGAATCTGAAAAACCAATAAATCCTTACGCTCGAACAAAATTATTTATAGAAAAAATTTTAAAGGATTACGATTCCGCTTACGGCTTAAAATATTTCTCTTTGCGATATTTTAACGCTGCGGGAGCTAATCCTTCTGGCGAAATTGGCGAAAGTCATATTCCCGAAACTCACCTTATACCCTTAGTTTTGCAAACGGCATTAGGCAAGCGAGAAAAAATTTTAATATTTGGCGACAATTACGATACTATGGATGGAACTTGCATTAGAGATTACATTCACGTCGACGATTTAGCCGAAGCTCATCTGCTTGCTTTAGAATATTTAAATGCAAACGAATTATCTCAATTTGTTAACCTTGGAGTAGGGCGCGGTTATTCCGTAAAAAAAATTATCGAAATTGCCGAAGAAATTACAAAAACAAAAATTAAAACTGAAATTGCTCCTCGAAGAATTGGCGATCCGGCAATTCTTGTAGCCGATAATACAAAAGCTAAAAAACTTCTCAATTGGACTCCTAAATACGATATTTATCAAATTATTGAAACAGCCTATAAATGGCATAAAAATCAAAAATATTAATTTTTTTGATAAACTATGAGAATTTATTCCGCTGAAATACCTGACATTAAAATTATCGAATACGATAAGTTTGAAGACTCGCGAGGATTTTTCTTTGAATCGTATAATAAAAAAAAATACTATGAATTAGGCGATGTCGAATTTGTACAAGATAATTTTTCAAAGTCGATAAAAGGAACTATTCGCGGTTTGCATTATCAGATCGAGCCTTTCGCTCAAGGGAAATTGTGTTGCGTCTTAGTTGGCAAAGTAATCGATGTCGCTGTAGATATAAGAAAAAGCTCGCCGACTTTTGGCAAGCATATTTTAATTGAATTGTCTGATGAAAATAACAAGCAAATTTATATTCCGCCCGGATTTGCTCACGGCTTCGCAGTTTTGTCTGACTATTGCATTTTTCATTATAAATGTTCAAACTATTACGATAAAAATAGCGAAAGATCAATTAGATTCGACGATTCTGATTTGAATATAAAATGGGGAATTTCAAATCCAATAATTTCTGAAAAAGATTTAAAAGCTCCATTGTTAAAAGAACAAAAAGATTTATTTAAATAAATTTTGGAGGGAAGATGAATTTATCCGTAATTGGAACTGGATATGTCGGTTTAGTAAGCGGTTGTTGTTTTGCTGAAATGGGGAACAATGTGATTTGCGTCGATAACGATCAAAAAAAATTGCAAAAACTTAAAAATGGAGAAGTAACGATATACGAGCCTGGACTTGAAGTAATTTTTTTGAGAAATATCGTAAAAAAAAGATTGCATTTTACGGACAATTTGAAAGAAGCCGTATTGAATAGCGACGTAATTTTTTTATGCTTGCCCACTCCCCCAGGAGAAGACGGTTCCGCAGATTTAAAATATGTATTTGGAGCAGCCGAGCAAATCGCCAATATTTTAATAGAAGACGGCGATAAAAACTACAAGTTAATCGTTAACAAAAGCACCGTACCTGTTGGCACTTGCGAAGCGGTGGAAAATATTTTTTTTAAGCGCGGATTAAAAAATTTTGAAGTGTGTTCTAATCCAGAATTTTTGCGCGAAGGTTTTGCAGTAGAAGATTTTATGAAGCCCGATAGAATTGTTATCGGAGCTAAATCGCAAAAAGCTTTTGAAATTATGCGCTCGCTTTACGAGCCTTTTGTTCGACAAGGAAATCCAATTATCGAGATGGATCCTTACAGCTCGGAAGTGACAAAATATGCCGCAAATTCTTACCTTGCTATGAGAATTACATTTATGAACGAACTGGCAAATTTTTGCGAAAAAGTCGGCGCTAACGTCGATTTAGTTCGAAAAGGAATGGGAACAGACAGCAGAATTGGAAAAAGATTTTTATTTCCCGGAATTGGCTACGGAGGCAGTTGTTTCCCTAAAGACGTTAAGGCGTTAATCAAAACTTCTAAAGAAAAAGGATCTGAAATTACTCTTTTATCGATTGTAGATAAAATAAACGAAAAACAAAAATTGATTCTTGTCGATAAAATTCTTTATCATTTTAAAGGAGATATAAAAGGAAAAAAATTTGCAATTTGGGGACTTGCTTTTAAGCCAAACACAGACGATATGCGCGAAGCTCCTTCGATTGTAATTATAAATAAATTATTAGAACTCGGAGCAAAAGTAAAAGCATACGATCCAGCGGCAATGGAAAACGCCAAGTTTTATTTTGGAAATTCGATCGAATATTCCGAAACCGATTATGAAGCTTTAAACGAGGCAGACGCTTTGGCTATACTTACCGAATGGAATGAATTCAGAAATCCCGATTTCAATAAAATTAAAACTTTATTGAAAAATCCAGTCATATTCGACGGAAGAAACGTGTACGATATCGAGAAAATGCGAGAGCTTAACTTCTATTATTACAGTATAGGAAGAAAGCCTATAATTCCGGAAACATAATGTTAAGACGTTATATTTGGAAAAAATTTTATATCAAAGGCGCGGCGTTAGTTGCGCCTTTTGTTTTAATTTTTCTTACCTTAAATTTTTTATTTCCTTTGCCCGATATTTTTAAATTCTCTACAATAATTTATGACAGAAATTCTCGTTTGATTTCTCAATTTCTTTCCGATGACGGTTATAATCGCATAAAAGTCGATCCTGAAGATGCGCCGCAAAAATTAAAACTGCTTGCAATTTTCAAAGAAGATAAAAGATTTTATTATCATTTTGGCGTAGATCCCATCGCAATTATTCGAGCAATTTATCAAAATATTAAAGCCGGCAAAATTGTCTCCGGCGGATCTACTATCACAATGCAAACCGCTCGCTTGCTTGAAAAAAAAGATCGAACGCTTATAAATAAACTAATCGAAATTTTTAGATCTTTTCAATTAGAGTTAAAATATACAAAAGAAGAAATCTTGCTATTATATTTTTCCTTAGCCCCTTACGGGGGAAATGTCGAAGGAATAAACTCAGCTTCTCTTTTTTTTTATCATACATTTCCTACAAGATTAAATTTAGCTCAATTGATTGATCTGACTATTATACCAAATAGTCCAAATTACTTTAATCCTGAAAAAAATTATGAAAATCTTTTTGTCGCTCGAAGAAAACTCGCTTATAAAGCTTATAGAAAAAAAATTATTTCAGAACAAGAATACCATTTTGCGTCAAAATTTAAGGAAACAATAATAAAAAAACCGCTCATTCGAAACGCTCCGCATTTTTCTATAAAATTAAAAAAATTATATCCGGACAATAATAAAATTAGCTCGTCTTTAGATTTGGAGATTCAATATAAATTCGAAAAAGCATGCAAAGCGGCTTATGAAAATTTGATTTCCGACGGAGCCAATAATATAGCGGCGATAGCAATTAAAAATTCTACTTGCGAAATAATCGCATATGTCGGATCGCCTGATTTTTATAACCCGAATATTTCAGGACAATATGATTGCGTTCAAGCTATAAGGTCCCCTGGAAGTTTGCTTAAGCCATTTCTTTTTGCTCAAAGAATTAATAAAGGAGAGTTGACTCCAAAAACAATATTGCTCGACGTTCCAGATTATTCATCGCCCGAGAATGTTGAAAATTTTGAAAAAAAATATTACGGAACAATAACTGCTGAAGAAGCTCTACTAAAATCATTAAACGCTCCCTTTGTTTTAGAATTAAAGCGCGAAGGTTTAGAATCTTTTTTAAAACTCTTGACAACTTTGCAATTTAAAACTATTGAAAAAAATAAAAATAAGTTGGGATTAAGCGCAATCACAGGAGGTTGCGGAACAAAATTAGAAGAACTTATATCTGCTTATTCAATTTTTCCAAACGGCGGAATATATAAAAAAATTTCTTATTTAAAAATCGACAAAAACAATTCTTACTTTAAAGTTTTCGATTATGACGCCGCTTATCTTACCGTATATGTTCTTTCAAAAATGATTCGCAAAGATATTCCATCAGAAGTCGCTGATTATTTTTTAGCGAATAAAATAGCTTATAAAACTGGAACAAGCTACGGCAGGCGCGACATATGGTCGATTGGATTTAATCGCGAATATACAATTGGCATATGGATAGGAAATTCAAAAAATTCAGGGATGAAAAATTTAACGGGAGCAAACGCCGCTGCTCCTTTGTTGTTTTCATTATTTAATTCTTTCGAATTTAAATCAATTGGAGATATACTTTTGCCCTCCGAAACTATAGCATCTAGATTAGTTTGTTCTGAATCAGGATTGGAGCCTAACGAGTATTGCAAAACTTTTACTGAAGATTTATTTTCGCTAAAGTTTACAAAATTAAAAAAATGCGATTGGCATAAAAAAATTTATGTCGATAAATCTGAAAAATTTTCTTATTGCGCGCGTTGCTTAATTCCAGAAAAAGCAAATGAAAAAATATTTTTGGTTTATCCGCGCGAGTTAACAAATTTCTGGAAAAAAAACAAAATTGTTTTCGAAAGCCCGCCGCCTCACAATCCGGAATGTCCTTTCCCATTAAATCCTGCTCCGCCGGAAATTATTTCTCCATTAAACAATTCCACGATTTATCTTTTTAATCCCTCTCAAAAAGTCGTCGTTTCCGCTTTATGCGACGACGAAAGTTATTCCTTAAATTGGACATTAAACGGGAAGCTCCTTAATACGATAAATCCAGATCAGTCATTTTTATTAGACTTAAATTCCGGCGAGTATGAGCTTGAGTGTTCAGATATCAAAGGCAGAAAAAGCAAGACTAAATTTAAAGTAGTAAAAGCATATTAAAGATTTTTGTAATCCTTTATTGCATAAAATAAATATTTTATAATGTAAAGCAAATTTAAATTTTTAGTTGCTTAAAAACTTTCTTATAAAGTCTTTAAATTTTAGCTTCTTTCTTTCTTCTTTCTTGATGCCTCTTAAATAATCATGACCGCCTACTTTCTTTTTATCTCGAATAATTATTTTTGGTTCGAAAGGCAATTTCCATCCTTCGGGATATCCAAAAGAAGGATCTAAAATTTTTATTTTTTCAGAATAATCAATTGCGTATCTATTTAAATGAGACTCGTCGTGCCATAAAGCTATTATTCCTTTTTCTTTATCTAAGTCGATTCTTCTTTTTAGTTCGTCAATAAGTTTTATATAATCTTCAGAAAAACCGCCGCTTAATCCTCCCATAAAATAATAATCCCCTTCTTTTTCAGAAACGTAAGCTAACGAAGATGGATTAGTCTCGTAAGTAAATTTATCTCTTATTTTATTAAAAAATCCGGGATGTTTTGTCAGCGCTAAAGTTGTTCCTTCCGATGGCAAAATTTCTTTTCCTATTTTTTTTACAAACCGCATATTAGCATTAAAAAAATATATATAATCCATTTTTGCCAATTCTTTCTTTGCCTTTTGAAAAATACTAAATCTATCAAGAGTAATGTAAGGCCAAGAAAGCGGTTCTTGATAAATTCTATGAACTCGAGTATTTTCATCACAATCTATAATATTTGCGTCAGTAAAAACAAAATAATGTTTTTCTATTTCTTCCTCTGTCAACAAATATTTTTCCGCGCTTTTGAAAAAATCTTTCCAGAAAATAACGTAATTTCCAGTACATATATAAAGTATAGCAAATTTTTGTTTCATAACTTTTAAATTATTTAATAAAAAATTTCAACTTTTATTTTTATCTGCAAAAATTACAGATTGATTTCGCCAAAAAAATTTTTAAATTAAACGAAACGATTTAATATCAAAGAAAAATACCCTAAGAAAAAAGAGTTAAAACCTTAATCCAAATAATGTGGCGCTTTAATCAAAAACAAAAATTTTACAGACTTATTTAAAAATGTTTAAAGCGATTTAATAATAAAATAAAAACCTAAACAATAAATTTGCGATTAATTTTTTTTTATTTATTAATGATAAATATTTGATATTTCTAAAAAAAATTTTTTTATTTTTTCTGGTTAAAGGCTTCAAATGAAAATAAACATATTTATCTATCGCTTCTTTATAAACTTTCTTATTTTTATATTCATTTAATATTTTAATTCCTTCTTGCAACATTTCTTCAACATTATGATGATAATTTTTATTATGAACTCTATAAGAAGCTAACAAGTAAGGTAAAATAACGACCTTATATCCATGATTTAAGGTTTTCAACAAAAATGGCCAATCTTCGAATTTATATTTTTCGTCAAAGTAATTCATCATTTTGAGATATTCGTTCCTTATAAAAATTGTAGGAGCGGGCATGTAATTATCCAACATTATCTCGTCGAAATTTAATTCTTTAAAGACTATATCGTTAGCGTCTGGACTTTTAATTATATTTCCTTTTTTATCGATTATATTTACGTAGCCTCCGCAAACTGCCGTTTCTTTATGCTGTCTCATATACTCTTTTTGTATTTTTATTTTATCCGGTTGCCATAAATCGTCTGCGGCGACTAATGCCACATAATCGCCTTTGGCTTCTTTGCATGCTAAATTTAAATTTTTTACTAACCCTAAATTTTTTTCCCGCTTGATAAATTTGAAGTCGTATATTCTCTTTAAAGCCGCTATTTTTTTGTCAGTTTCATCAGTTGAACAATCGTCAGAAACTATAACTTCTAAATTTTTATAGCTTTGATTAAAAACGCTTTCAAGACATCTTTCAATATATTCGCTTTGATTATAACTTAAAACTATTACGCTTACTACTTCCATGATTTTTTAATATTTTATTTTACAAACGCTATGAAAACAAAATAAATGTATGAACTAAACTTTTTGAATAATTTAATTTGAAATACTTAAAATTATACTGTAAATTTAATTAAATGACAAGAATAAAAAAAATTTAATATTTACAATTTCTTTAAAAAAAGAATAATAATTACTTTTCATTTTTTAATTGCTACATTCATATCGCAAGTTTTATGCTTTCTAAAAAAATTTCTATTCTCCTTGTTTTTTTATGGAATTATTCTTATAATAAACTATATATCTTAAATAAAAATTGCCCCGTGGTGTAATTGGCAACACGTCTGACTCTGGATCAGAAGTCTCCAGGTTCGAACCCTGGCGGGGCAGCAAATAAATTGCCTCAAAAATGATTTCCCTTCGTAAAATAATAATGGTAAAAAATGAAAGCCTTAAAATATTTTTCGACTACTATTACAATTTTAATACTGCTATATTTTTTTACATTTTCATTAGCGACTAAAAACGACGATAATTTCGGCAAATTCACGTATGATAATTTCAAAACGCCGCAATTTTGCGGCAGTTGCCATGACGATATTTATCGTCAATGGGAAAAAGCGATGATGTCTCAAGCATATACTCACGAATGGGACGAAATCAAATACTTTAAGCTTGCCGTTCCACATGCCGATAAAGATCCGAAAGTCGCCGAAGTTAAAGCGGATTGCAATGGTTGTCATTCCCCTATGGCTTACTTAGCTGGCGACATACCGCCTCAGCCGCCATCAAAAAAAACTCGAGCAAATGAATCTGTATCATGCGATATTTGCCACAGCATATCAGGCTTTGCGGGAGATATTCCTTACAATTTTAATTACATTGTAGAGTCCGGCGATACAAAATTTTCAACAAGACTTTCTGGAGTCGAATCTCCTGCTCATAAAATCAAAAAAAATCCCATAATGTCCACGGGCGATTTTTGCGGCATATGTCATAATGAAAAATCCCCATACGACGTTTGGGTAAAATCGACTCATCTGGAATGGAAAGAAGGACCTTATTACAAAGAAGGTATTCATTGCCAGAATTGCCATATGCAAGAAGCCGAAATTAAATTAGCTGCCATGGGAGGAAAATATCCAGATGCAAAATTGCATTTCTTCCCTGGCGCTCACAATTTAGAAAAAGTTAAAGGAACAATTGAAATTTACGGTTATTCCGACGTAAAAGAAGCTGAACCAGGAGATAAAGTTAAATTTACATTCGCTCTTTTCAACCAAAAAACTGGTCATAAATTTCCTACTGGATCGGTTGAGGATAGAATTTTATGGCTTCATGTCGAAGCAATAGACGCAAAAGGAAAAACGTATCATCTGCCAGTAGATAAAAAAGGATTTGAAGGCGAGGAATATACTATCGCAACCAACGTTCTAGCTTATCAAGATATGGGAATTCCATTAAACGATCCTGAATTTAAAGGATTGCCAAGAGACGCTGTTCCCGCTGGAAATAGAATTTTTAGAATGCCTTATTTCGATCCGCAAGGAAGAATGACTATACAACAATGGAATACAGCCTCGCTTGGGGTAGATTATCGTATCGGTCCTAGGGAAACAAAAATCGAAACTTTTACTTTTATTATTCCTTCAAATATATCCTCCGGCAAACTAAAAGTAAAAGCCGTTCTGTATTATCAACTTTTGGTCAAAAGCGTAGGCGAATACCTAAAAGTTCCCGAATCTGAATATACTCCGATTGTAGTTAATGAAAAGGAAATAGAAATTAACATTTTATAAAAATTATTTTTGAGGCAAAAATGAGATTGTTTTATCTTTTTATTTTAGTTTTTTATTTTATTTTTACAATTTTTCAGAATACGCTTGCTATTCCATCGTTTGCTAGAAAATATCAAATAAGTTGTCAAACATGTCATGCTCCATTTCCAAAATTAAAACCTTACGGCGATGAATTTGCCGGCGATGGCTTTGTAATTAAAGATAAAGAAACGCCAAGAGCATTTGTAGAGACGGGAGATCAAGAATTATTGCTTTTAAAAGAATTGCCATTTGCAATTAAATTAGAAGGATATGCAACATATAATAATAACAATTCCGAATTATTCGATTTTACTTCTCCATATCTATTAAAGTAACTCTCTGGCGGAGAAATATCAAAAAATATTTCGTATTACTTTTACTTCTTTGTTAGCGAAAGAGGCGAAGTAGCTGGCATCGAGGATGCATTTGTTATGTTCAACAATTTATTAGGAACAGATTTGGATTTTTATGTCGGACAATTTCAAGTTTCAGATCCTTTATTTGAAAGAGAATTGAGATTAACATTCGAAGATTATTTAATTTACAAAATAAAACCGGGCAAGTCAAAATTAAATTTAGCTTACGATCGCGGAATTATGTTGACTTACGGTTTGCCTTTGCAAATGGATTTGACAATTGAAATTTTAAATGGAAATGGAATAAATCCAGCCAATGAAGATTATAAGGTCTTCGACAACGATAAGTACAAAAATTATTTTGTCAGATTATCGCAAGATATAATCGAAGAAATTAGAATCGGCGGATTTGCAAATACAGCGAAAGAAAAACTCTCTTCAGGAAACGTTGATTTTATAAATGAAATCAAAATGTTCGGGGGAGATTTTACGCTTAAATATGATAAATACATAGAATTAAACGGACAATTTATCTATCGCGAAGATTCGCAATGCGATTTAAATTTAAATACAAGAAAAACTAAGGGGGGCTTTGCTGAAATTATTTTTACTCCTGAAGGCGACGAAAGCAAATGGTATTTATCGGCATTATACAATCATATTGAATCTGATTTAACAGAATTAAATTATAAAGCGGCCTCTCTACATTTTGGATATCTGCTGAAAAGAAACATAAGAACAATTGCGGAAATTAAAAGAAACTTTGAAGAAAAATACAACCAATTCTCATTGGGAATTATTTTAGCTTATTAGAAGATTTATCTCTAATTAATAAATTTCAATTTAATTTATCGATAGAATTGACATAAAAAAGCCCCGCATAAAGCGGGGCATATTATTATTAATATTAAATATTTGAATATTTCCCTTCGAAATAAATTTTTGAATTATTTATTGTAGCTATGGACTTTCCGCTAACAAGCCTTTTATCGAATGGAGTATTATTGCATTTCGATTTAAATTTGCTTGCGTCTACTGTCCAAATCAGCTCAGGATCAAAAATCGTAAGATTAGCTTTTTGGCCGATTTCAATTTTTGGCAAAGGGATATTGAGTATTTTGCGAGGATTAATCGCAAATTTTTCTATTAATTGCTCAAGAGAAAGTTTTTTCTTTTTATAAAGTTCTGAAATTGCCAAAGCGAAAGCTGTTTCAAGTCCTACAATTCCATTTGGCGCGTAGATAAACTCCAGATCTTTTTCCTCGGGCGTATGGGGAGCATGATCAGTCGCAATAGCGTCGATTGTTCCATCAGCAAGTCCTTCAATTATAGCGTCAATATCTTCTTGAGTTCTGAGAGGAGGATTCATTTTGTAATTAGTATCATACGTTTTCAATTCGTCGTCTGTTAAAGTAAAATGATGAGGCGCGACTTCAGCTGTAACTTTAATCCCTTTTTGTTTTGCTAGTCTAACATATTCGACAGATTTTTTAGTCGATATATGAGCGATATGCAATCTTGCTCCCGTAAATTCAGCCATCATAATATCGCGCATAACAATAAGTTCTTCAGAAATAGAAGGCATCGTAGGCAAACCAAGCAAAGTCGAATTAAAGCTTTCATTCATAGCTCCGCCGCTTAAAGAATCTTCTTCGCAATGTTCGATTATCGGGCAATCAGTCATAAGCGAATATTCCATCGCAATACGAAGAATTTTTGCAGTTTTAATCGCAGCGCCATCGTCAGTAAAAGCTTTCGCTCCCATTTTGGCAAGTTCAAGCATTGGAGAAATCGATTCCCCTTTTCTTTCTTTTGTTGCTGCGGCGGCTGGATAAACGTCGACTAATTGTTCTTTAGCTCTATCGATAATATATTTTACAGTCTCGGCATCGTCTATACATGGATCCGTATTTGGCATACATAAAACGCCGGTAAATCCGCCAGCCGCGGCGCTTTCGCAGCCTGTTTCGATTGTTTCCTCGTCTTCTCTTCCAGGCTCGCGCAAATGAACATGCATATCGAAAAAACCAATCGAACAATACTTGCCATCAAAATCGTATATTTTGTCGAAGCTATTTTTTTCATCCACTTTGCCAACAAACGATATTTTTCCATCTTCAATAACAATATCTGCTTTTTGAGAAAGTTTCTGATGAGGAGCAATTATATTCAAATTTTTTAAGAGAGTTTTCATAAAATTCCTTCTGTTTTTTTTAGTAATTTCTTGTTCCCAATAAATAAAGAACAGCCATTCTTACGGCGACTCCATTTTCAACTTGATCCAAAATAATCTGATAAGGACCGTCTGCAACGTCGCTTGAAAGCTCCACTCCTCTGTTTATAGGCCCTGGATGCAATATTAATATATTTTTATTATTCTTTTCAATTCGATAAGAATCAATTCCAAAAAATTCTCGATACTCTCTTAACGATGGAATAGAAGCTCCAGCGGCTCTTTCTAACTGAATTCTCAAAACATTTAGAACGTCGCTCTCTTGCATAGCTTTGTCAATATTGTTATAAACCTTGACGCCTAATTGTTCAATAAATGGAGGAATCATTGACGAAGGACCGCATACAGAAACTTCAGCTCCCATGGTTTTTAATCCAAAAATATTTGATAAAGCCACTCTGCTGTGAGCGATATCGCCAACTATGCAAACCTTAAGCCCTTCCAAAGTTCCAAGTTTTTCTCTTATCGAATACATATCAAGCAACGCTTGAGTTGGATGCTCGTGAAATCCGTCCCCAGCGTTTATTATTATAGATTTTGAAATTCTCGTTAAATATAATGGAACTCCGCTCGATTGATGCCTTACTACTATCATATCAACTTTCATCGATTCAAGATTTTTTACCGTATCTTTAAATGTTTCCCCTTTGCTTACGCTGGAACCTTTTACGCTAAAGTTTACGGTATCGGCGGATAATCTTTTTTGAGCAAGTTCAAATGATACGCGCGTGCGAGTAGAATCTTCGAAAAATAAATTAACTATTGTTTTTCCTTGTAAAGTTGGAACTTTTTTTATTGGCCTTTGCAAAATTTCTTTAAATGTCGTAGTTGTGTCTAAAATTAATTTAATGTCTTCTTTAGGCGCTCCATGAAGACCGATTAGATGTTTAATTGAAAGCGGCATTTTTCACTCTCTTTTTAGTTATTTTTATTCTTTGGGGCTTCGACAAGGTAAACCGCGTCTTCGTTGTCAATTTCCCTCATCATCACGCGAACTTCCTCGTCAATGGAAGTAGGAATATTTTTTCCAACATAATTTGCAGTAATTGGCATTTCTCTATGTCCTCTGTCGACAAGTACGCAGAGTTGAACGCTCGCTGGTCTTCCAAGATCCATTAAAGCGTCTAACGCCGCGCGTACGGTTCTGCCCGTATAAAGAACGTCGTCGACCAAAATTACATCCGCTTCATTTATATCGAAAGTAATATTGGTGACTGAAACTTCAGGCTGTTTCAATCTCATTCTAAAATCGTCGCGATACAATGTGACGTCCAATACGCCAAAAGGAACGTCGAAATTTTCAATTTGTTTAATTTTTTCTACTATGCGTCTGGCGATAAATTCGCCGCGAGTTCTCATTCCGATAATTTTTAAATTTTTAGCTCCCTTGTTTTTTTCCAAAATTTCATGAGCTAAACGCGTAATGGTTCTATCGAACCCTTGTTCGTCGATAATTTTTGCTTTTATTTTGTAGTCCATAAATAAAAAATCCTCCGCGAACTTCCGTTCTTGGAGGTCCTCCTTTTGTTTTTCGATATGTTGATTTGCAGTTTTAAGACTGTTATTTAGTTTCATCCTTTTTTACCTCGCAGGATAAAATTAAAGGATCTATTATAATAAAAATAATTTTTTTTCTATTAAAAAAAAAATTTTTTTTACAATAAAATACTTTTTTCTTCAAATTTTATGTCATATTGTTCTAATTCTTCTAAAATTGGCTTGAACCATTTTTCAGCTAAAGGTATCTGGACTCCTACATCTTCCGCTTTTCCTTCGGCAAAAAGCTTTATGCCAATAGCCAAAGGCAAGCTTACCGTTCGAGCCATTGCGGTTTCTCCGCCAATGATTCCGTAATTTATTAAAGCCGAGATTCTTCTTTCTTTCTTTCCGTCGCTATATTCGATTATGAATTCATGTTTCATTAAAGCCATATCCGTTTCGTCTGATTCGTATTTTAACTTCTTAGTCATAAGATCGCATATTATATCAAGACAATTATTATAATTGGGAACTTTAACGTCGTCTAATAAGCCAAGCCACATTAATCTGCCAATAATTTCCGAATTTTTCGGAACGCCCAATCTATCGGCTAAATTTTCAATTAAATTATCGTCTCTATCAACTTTAAGCAAATATTTCATTAAATCGCGATAGGTAAAAGAATCAGGAAAAACTTTTACGTCGTCGTCAAGCAATCCTAACTCTTTCATTTTGTTTATCGTAGAGCACCACCCCAAATTTCTATAAGTTCCGCGAATTAAAGTTTTAGCGTCATTTAATCCATAAAGATTTTTATAAGGCGTCGAATCTCGATTTGGATAAACTTCATAAACTCCAAGATCTTCAACATAATCTAACTCGAAATTAGAAAATAAATCTTTAGAATCTATAAAAGTCTCTACTCCTTCTTTGTAAAAACGAGCGGAATTTTTAGAAGCTAATAATACTCCCTTTGGACTCCATGAAAATTTGTACCCAAAAGGATTGTTGTTATGTTTTGGATGCGGCAAACCACCGCAAAAAGATTTATAAGATATTATTTTTCCTCCTTTGTTTTCGACTTCTTTTTTAATTTTCATAGTTGAAAGATGGTCAAGACCTGGATCTAAGCCTAATTCGTTCATAAACAGAAGTTCTTTAGATTTGGCCTCCTTATCGAATTTTTTTAAAGCTTCGCTTGCGTAAGAAGCTGTAAACATATGTTTATTTAATTTTAACGATATTTCAGCGATTATAGGATGCAATGTCCACGGCAATAAACTTACAATTATATCGTATTCCGATATAATTTTTTTCAATTCTACCACATCAGACGCGTCAATTTTATAAGCTTTCCCATTAGAACTATCGCCGATTATATGCATAGCTTTTTGATAATCCGCGTCGGCAAGGCCAATTTTAAAGTCTTGGATATTTAGCAAATATCGAACGCACGGTTTTGCGACAAGTCCAGCGCCTAAAATTAATATTTTATTTCGTTTCATAATATCACTTTAAATAATTTTCTAAATATTTGTAATTGTCGGTTAATTTTCCTTTATAAACAATAATTGCATTTTTTATTTCTGGCATAAGATTTAATTCTTCGAATTGTCTTGAAAAATCGCAATTTAAAATTTCTTTCATAAAAGGCTCAAGTTGACGAGAAAATTCTTCGCTTGAGTCTATTGGAAATTCGCAAGGAAGATTGTCAACAGCTAAAATATTAATGCCTTTTGGTTGAATGCCATTTTCATAAGAATCTTGTTCAATATCGTAAGTATAATAAGGTTCGTTTAAATCCGAACATCTACAAGTAATCTCAATCGCCCCTTCAATGTCGCAACTAATATCGGCGATAATTTTAGTTTTGAGTCTTTTCATATTTTCTTTTAATATATCTTTTGTTATTAATCTTGGATAATTAGAATTCCAATACACGCAATTAATAACTACTGGCAATTTATAAAAAACCTCAAAAAATTTCGATTCATACAAATGCGGCTTTTCGTAATATTCATTTAAATTAAATCGCCCATCGTTTTTTCTTCTATACAAATCTTCTTCTTTAAAAACTATTTTATATAAATTATATACGTCAAGGGTAGAACTTATTTCAAATTGAGAAATCATATCTGGGGGAATATTTTTATTAGGCAAAATATCAAATATTTCTTGAGCTCCTTTAGAAACATTTCCATAACCAAGAAAAGCAAAAAAGAATGGGGACAATTTTGAATTAATGCCTTTGTTGCTAATTTCATAAGCCGCTTCGCGCAAAGACTTTTTAGCTTCTTCTAAAGATTCGTAATCTTTTGATAATTTAATATTAACAAACGGCGTTTCTATCCCTTCTTTTTTATAACGAATCCCCACCGCATGCAAAGCGTCAAACATTCCAGCATAACCGGCATATTTGCCAAAAAAAATTAATCTTCGTCCGCTTTTGTCCGATATTTTTTCATAATCTATAATCGTACATTGTTCTTCTATCATTTTTTTCAACATCGGCATATTATGCTTTTGTCCTTTTACGGTATGAGAAAAAAAGACATATGTTTTTTTTGAAAGTATGGATGATAAAGGAATTTCTTTTACGCCAAATATTACGTCGGCTTCTGTCAAATTATCTACAATCTTGGCGCCTGCTTGCTTATATTGCTCTTCGTTAAAAATCCTCAAATTTGATTTTTCAACCAATACTTTGCCGCCAAGCTCGGCTATTATTTTTTTTGCCAAAGATGGGGTAATAGCGACTCTTTTTTCAAATTCGTTTTTTTCCTCTTTTCTTATGCCGATAATATTCCTCATTTTGCTCCTTTATTAAATATTAAACATTTTTCAACTTTTTTAAACACGTCAAATTTAGTAAAGAAAAGACGTAAGATTTTAAATTATTAAATAAGTCTTAATTTTCCAAATGTATAAATATGAATATTTAACATTTAATTTCAGTTAAAATAAATTAAAAAAAAAAAGAACGCTATAAAAAGATTGTAGAAAACAATATTCAAACTTTCTATTTTTTTATATGAGTTTGTCAAATCAATGTTGGAACATTTTTTGAGTATAAATGAATAATTAAATTAAAATTTAAAGATAAAATAATATTTTGCCGATTAAATTTAATTCCGCTATGTTTTCTTTTCCTTTTTCAGTATTTATAATTTTATTTATAAAGATATCGTCAGACATAATTTGGAATATTTTTTGATAACTACAACAAATGTTATTTTTTGAAAATTAATTAATTAAATTAGTATAGAAGTTTTCTGTAATAAAAAATAGCGTAATTTTTATAAATGTATTAATTTTATAGCCAAATTTAAAAGGAGGGAAAACTATGAAAGCTAAAACATCCCATTTTAATTTGCAAATAGTTTTGTTTTCAGCCTTTATACTTATTTTTTTCCGAATCTCATCTTTTAATCAAACTAATGAATGGGCGCTTTTTACTAATGGCAATTATGTAAATTCCATTGCCGAAGAAGGAAATTATTTATGGATAGGTTCCGACGGCGGAGGACTTATAAAATTAGACAAAAGAAATGGACAATTTTATGTCTATACTACATTAAATTCTGGTTTGCCATCCCAATTTGTTCAAACTATAGCGATCGATAAACAAGGCGTCAAATGGATTGGAACTAGAAAAGGAATCGCCAAATTTAACGACACAACTTGGACTATATATAACTCTTCAAATTCAGGACTGTCTTTCGATAATGTATTTTCGATTGTTATCGACAGATTCGACAATAAATGGATTGGAACTTATTCCAGAGGCTTATCAAAGTTTGACGGGGTTCGATGGGAAAATTATACAACTTCAAATTCCGGTCTGCCGAACAATTACGTTAAAGCTTTAGCGATTGATAGCCGCGATTATATCTGGATAGGAACAGAAGGAGGAGGACTTGCTTTATTTAAAGATTCTATGTGGGCAGTTTATAATATAAACAATTCTGGTTTGCTAAATAACAACATTAATTCTTTAGCAATAGATAATCAAGACTTTCTTTGGATTGGAACTGATGGCGGATTATTTATTTACAACGGCAATTATTGGACAAGTTATACAACTTCAAATTCCAATTTGCCTAGTAATATGGTTAAAGCTTTAGCTATTGATAATCTACAAAATATTTGGATAGGAACATATAACGGATTAGCTCAATTCGAGAAAACAAACAACTCATGGATAATATTTAATCAATCAAATTCCGGTCTGCTTTCAGGATATGTAATTTCTATAATTGTTGATAATCAAAATAATAAATGGATTGGGACTAATAAAGGCTTGGTTAAATATAACAATTCGTCTTGGATTGCATATAAAACATCAAATTCAGATTTGCCTTCAAGAAACATTAAACGCATTGTTATCGACAAGCATGATAACAAGTGGATTGGAACAGCTGAAGGTTTGGCTCAATTTGACGGTTCAAATTGGACTATATATAACGCTTCAAATTCTAATTTGCCTGAAAATTATATACAAGACATAGCTATTGATAATAAAAACAATAAATGGATAGCCGTATATTTTGGCGGATTGGCAAAATTCGACGGAGCTAAATGGACTATTTATAAAACATCGAATTCTGGTTTGCCCAGCAGTTATCTTTACGCTTTAGCAATCGACAAAAATGATAGAATTTGGCTTGGAACAGCCAATAAAGGTTTAGTTGTGTTTGACAGCCTACAATGGATTGTATATAATTCCTCGAATTCTGGTTTGCCTTACGATTATGTTACTTCAATTGCTATTGACAATCAAGACAATAAATGGATAGGAACTTATGGATATGGCTTAGCCAAATTTAACGGAAATCAATGGACCGTTTATAATACTTCAAATTCTAACCTGCCTAATAATTATATAAACGCTATTGCATTCGATAAACTAAATAATATATGGATTGGCTCTAATGGCGGACTTGCAAAATTTGACGGAATTCAATGGACTGTTTATAAAACTTCAAATTCCAGTTTGCCTTCTAATTACGTAGTCGCTATAAGCATCGACAGTTTCAATAATAAATGGATTGGAACTTATAGTGGAATGGCAAAATTCGACGATGTAAATTGGACGATTTACGACAATAATAATTCATTTTTACCTTATAATAATGTTTATACAATCGCTATCGACAGTAAAAATAATAAATGGATCGGAACTAACGAGGCGGGACTTGCTGTTTTTCGAGAAGGAGGAGTCTTACTCTCGGCTGAAAAATTTCATGCCGCTTTGCATAAAAAATTTGAGTTAAGTCAAAATTATCCTAATCCTTTTAATCCTATTACTAAAATCAAGTATGCGTTAGATGAAAGAGCATCGGTAATTATAAAAGTTTACGATATAATGGGGCGAGAAATTGCGGAACTTATTAACGAAACTAAAAATGGCGGCGTTTATGAAATTGAATTTAACGCCGATAAATATAAACTTGGAAGCGGAATTTACTTTTATAGTATGAAATGCGGAAATTTATCAACCGTAAAAAAAATGATATTTATAAAATAATGTTATTAGGGCGGACTTTTCTCCGCCCTTTGAATTGTTTTAAAAAAATTTTAAGTCATATGTTTTAATTTTTTATCATATTCATTGAGAATAACTTCTTTGTTGCAAAATTTTTAATTATATCCATTTTGATGTCTTTTGTAAGTATATTTATTCCTGTTTTGCTCCGCTTTAAAAGTTTTATAATAATTTATGCTTTAAAAATTTTAGCTAATTAATTTCTAATCTTATTTAAATAAATTTTCAATATAAATCAGAGAATTCATTTATCGCAAATCTTACACAACCAACCAAATTTCAATCCTTGTTTTAGAAATTAGAATATTCTTATAATATTTGATATTAAATCATTTGTTTTATCATACTGCTCAAGTTAAGAAAAAAAGAAAAGATTAGTATTATTGTCCCTCAAAGTACAAATAAGGGGGGTATTAAATTTTTTAGAATTTTCCAACTTAAAAACTTAAAAATTTTTTATTTTGTTTCTCCTATATTTGCTTCCTATAAGAACACAAAAAAGAATCTTACGACACAAAAGAAATAATCGACAATTTTTTATATATTACATGAATAAATATTTATAAATATTTATTTTATGATGAAAGTAACTGAGCATTTGGAAAAAAGCTCAAATCCTCGAATAAGTTTCGAAATTATTCCGCCTAAAAGAGGCGGAGATATAAAAGCTCTATTATCCGTAATTGAAGATATCGCCAAATATAATCCTCCATTTATAGATATAACAAGCCATGCTGCGGAAGTAATATACGAAGAAACTCCTCAAGGAATTCAGAGAAAAATAAAAAGAAAAAGACCTGGCACGCTTGGCATTTGCGCTTTAATACAAAATAAATTTAACATCGACGCCGTTCCGCATGTTTTATGTCAAGGCTTTACAAAAGAAGAAACCGAAGATTTTTTAATCGAACTCAGCTATCTTGGAATACAAAACGTGCTTGCCATAAGAGGAGACGAAAAAGGCTACAAAAAACCGCTTCAACACGGAAGAACCGCAAACGAATACGCGATTGATCTCGTTAAGCAAATTAAAAATATGAACGAAGGAATATATCTTGAACGAGAATTGCTCGACGCAAAACCGACCGACTTTTGCATAGGAATTGCAGGCTATCCTGAAAAACATTTCGAATCTCCAAATTTGCTTATCGATTTAAAATATACAAAAGAAAAAGCTGATGCAGGCGCCGATTATATTGTCACTCAAATGTTTTTTGACAACGCTAAATTTTATAATTACTTAACAATGGCAAGAGAAATAGGAATTCAAATTCCAATTATACCTGGTTTAAAGATTATTACGAACAAATCCCATATAACTAATTTGCCTAAAAATTTCTACATCGATATCCCAGTCGATTTAGCCGAAGAAGTTATGAAAGCAAAAAAAGAACACGTTATAGACATAGGCGTCGAATACGCGGCCAGACAAGTAGAAGATTTATTTAATAATGGAATTAAGCTTGTTCATTTTTACATTATGCAAGACTCTACGCCAGTAAAAAAACTTATGGAGAAATTAAAATTATGATTTTGTTAAAGCCTTTAAAATTAAAACGCAAAAAATTAAAATGGGGCATAGCCGGCTGCGGAAAATTTTCAGAAAATTCGGTTATTCCTACTCTTATGAAATTATCAAAAAGCGAAATTATTTCAATCTATAGTTCCGATATAAATAGAGCTAAACATCTTGGAGATAAAATAGGAGCCGAAGCATTCAACGATTTTCATAAATTTTTACAAAGCGATATCGACGCGGTATATATTGGAAGCGCCAATTCTGACCATCACTGGCAAGCGATTGAATCCATAAAGGCTAATAAAAAAGTTTTATGCGAAAAGCCATTGACTTTAAATTCAATTCAAGCGAAAGAAATTCTTGAACTTTCAAAAAACAACGAAGTCCCTTTTGGGGTAAATTTTGCATATCGTTTTCATCCTTTAATTTCAAAAGCTAAAGAAATAATAGATAAACAATCTATAGGAAAAATTATTGCCATCAATATTCATTATATGGTCGATTACTCTCCCAACGAAAATTTTAGATTCATCAAAGCAAAAAGCGGAGGAGGTCCTTTAAGAGATATTGGCTCGCATGTTATCGATTTATTTCGTTTTTTTGGCGGCGAAATCGAAAGAATTGAAGGCGTGCTTGATAACATTGTGTATAAATCCGAAGTGGAAGATTTCGCATTAGGATACGCAAAATTTGAAAAAGGGGGATATGGCTCTTTTATTGTTTCTTTTAACGCAAAAAAATCTTCCAATAGAATTCAAATTATCTGCTATAATGGATCGATTGAAATAGAGAACGTTATTTCTCAAAAAATATTTCCTTCAAAAATCACAATCGATCTATCAGGCGAAAGAAAAAAAGCATTTTTTAAAAGAGGCGATAAAATTTTAGCGGCGCTTAAATCTTTTCAAAATTCATTTTTAAAAAACGAAACGCCTCCCGTCTCGGCTTACGACGGTTATATAAACATAAAATTAATCGAAGAAATTGAAACTAAATGGATGAAAAAAAAGAATTCGTAAAAATATGCCATAAAATTTATAAAAATAATTTTGTCTTCGCTTACGACGGCAATGTTTCTTTTAAATTAGAAGACAATAAATTTTTAGCGACTCCAAGCGGAAAATGCAAAGGAAAAATCCGAAAAAAAGATTTATTAATTGTCGACATCGACGGCAATATTATAGAAGGAAAAGGAAAGACTACTTCCGAATGGAAAATGCATAAATTTGTTTACTTAAACAGAAAAGATATCAATTGCGCAATTCACTGTCATCCTACTTTCGCTACAGCTTTTGCTATATCCAGACAAAAATTGAACACTAAAACTTCCGCCGAAGCACTTCTTATTTTAGGAAAAGTTCCATTAGTTGATTTCTTTATTCCTTCAACGGACGAAGTTTCAATTGTTCTCCAACCTTATATCAATAAAAGCGACGTTTTTTTGTTGGCAAATCATGGGGCTTTGACTTTAGGAAAAGATTTATACGACGCATACTATAAAATGGAAAAGTTAGAATCTCACGCCAAGGCTCTTTTTTTGTCGCGTTTGCTTGGCGGCGAAAAAAATATAGATGAAGAAAAAATATCCCTATTTCTTTCTATTGCTGAAAAAACATATGGAATAAAACCAAAAATTTAATATGAATTCTAAACATCTAATCGCTCTTCTTGTAGGCGGCGTTTCCGAAGAACGCCCAATCTCCAAACTAACTTCAAAAGGAGTTTATAATTCTTTATTGAAATTAGGCTACAAAGTCAAACTAATCGATCCAGCTTATGGATTAAATCAGCCTGCAAATGCCGACGATTTTTTTTCGGAAAAAGATTTTGCCGAAATTAAGTCGGAAAATTATTACTTAACAATAAATAGCGAATATTTAAAAAACGTTGATTCCGTATTTATTGGACTGCATGGCAAATATGGCGAAGATGGAATAGTTCAATCGTTTCTTGAAGCGGCTAAAATTAATTACATAGGCAGCGGCATTTTAGCTTGTTCGCTCGCTTTGAATAAAGCTGCTTCTAAAGTTTTATTTAAAAATTTCGGAATACCAACTCCGCGTTGGCTCTTGATTTCCAAAAATGTTTTTAGCTTAAACGATGTCTCAAATGAAATTGAAAATAAAATTGGATTTCCCGCAATTATAAAACCCAACGATCAAGGCTCAACGATAGGACTTTCTCTTTGCTCGTCTAAAGAAGAGCTTGAAAAAGCTTTTGAAATTTGTTTTAAAGTTTCAAACGAAGCGTTAATCGAAGAATATATCGACGGATACGAAATAACCGTCGGAATTTTAGGCGATGAAGTATTGCCCACTTTGCGAATAAAGCCAAAAAAAAATATTTACGATTACGAATGTAAATATACAGCTGGAATGAGCGAATATGAAACGCCGGCTAATTTGCCCGAAGAATTAAATAAAATAATCCAAGAATACGGAAGAACGGCTCACAACGCGCTTGGATGCCGTCATTATTCTCGCGTCGATTTTAGGCTCGAAAAAAAAACTATGAAGCCGTATTGTTTGGAAGTTAATCCTTTGCCAGGAATGACGCCTTCGAGCTTGTTGCCTAAAATGGCTAAGGCGTCGGGTCTTAGTTTTGACGATTTAGTAGACAAATTGATAAAAATGAGTTTGCTTAAATGAATAAAAAGAATTTTTCGAAAAAATTTTTATTTTATGCGATTTCATTTTTTTTACTTGCGTCGATTCTTTTTTTTAACGATTCCGGCGTTTATTATCTATTGAAAAACAAAATAGAAAATCAAAGACTTAAAGAAGAGATCGAATTGCTCAATTATGAAATTGAACACAAAAAAATTATTATCGACTCGTTGAAATCTGAAAGCGATATTATTGAAAAAATCGCTCGCGAAAAATATAATTATAAAAAACCTAATGAAAAAGTTATAATTATCGAATTTAAATAAAATGAGTCTCTTTGAAAGTCGACCTCCTCTTGCTGAACGAGCAAGACCAAATTCATTAGACGAAATTTTTGGACATGAAAATATAATTGGAAAAAATTCAGCCTTATACAAAAATCTTCAAAAAGGATTGGTTCAATCTTTTATCTTATGGGGACCTCCCGGCTGCGGCAAAACTACGATCGCTAGAGTTATCGCTTGTCATCTAAATGCCGACTTCTATGAAATCAACGCAGTTTCATCTGGCGTAAAAGACATTAAAGAAATCATCGATCGCTCAAAAAATAATTTTTCAATCGGACAAAAAACAATTTTATTCATCGACGAAATTCATCGATTTAACAAAGCTCAACAAGACGCTTTGCTTGCGGCCGTTGAAAAAGGATGGATTATTTTAATCGGAGCCACGACTGAAAATCCATCCTTTGAAATCATACCGCCGTTGAGATCGCGAACAAAAATTTACAAAATGGAAGAATTAAAACTCGAAGATTTAAAAAAAATCATTGAGCGAGCCTTAAGAAATGACGAAATATTAAAAACAAAAAATATACGATACATTGATATAGAACACTTATACCTAATATCAGGCGGCGACGCTCGCATCGCGTTAAATATTATTGAAGAAGCGATAAATTTAAGTTCGGAATCCGATGAGATTTCAATCGACAAAAATCTTATCGATTCATTAGCTCAAAGAACAAATATATCATACGACAAAGGGGGCGAAGAGCATTATAATATAATATCGGCATTTATAAAAAGCGTAAGAGGCAGCGATCCCGACGCTGCAATTTACTGGCTCGCGAGAATGTTAGAAGGCGGAGAAGATCCGCTATTTATAGCAAGAAGGATGATAATTTTAGCCGCCGAGGACATAGGTTTAGCGTCGCCGAATGCATTGCTTATCGCAAACGCAACTTTTGACGCCGTTCATAAAATTGGCATGCCAGAAGCTCGGATTCCTTTGGCGGAATGCGCTATTTATTTATCATTATGCCCCAAAAGCAATTCGGCTTACTTAGCTATAAATAATGCTCTCGAATATGTAAAAGCGGGCAATATTTTTCCCGTCCCTTTGCATTTAAGAAACGCTCTGACAAATTTAATGAAACAATTCGGTTACGCAAGCGGATACAAATATCCGCATGACTTCCCGGACGCTTTTGTTAATCTGGATTACCTTCCCAAAGAAGCTTCAAATATTAAATTTTACGTTCCAAAATTATACGGACAAGAAAAATCTCTTTATGAGAAATATTATGAAATTATAAAAAAATACCAAAAATAAAAGTTTTTTTAAAAGCTGCCAGCTTTCAATACCAAAATTGAATTTTTTAAGCTTTTAATTTGTTTATTATTTAATAATTAGAGTATTTTATTATTAAATATGTGCATATGAAAAGACAGACTGTATAAAACCGAATACATTTAGTAATTAAAAAAAATAATTTTTTGATCTATTTAATGGCACATTTATTGCTAAGTAATACTGCCATAGTCAAAATAAATTGGGAGGTAAAAATGAAAAAAATAACATTCTTTTTCTTTTTAATTATTTTAACTTTTAGCGCCAATCAAATTTTTTCTAAAGATTCCGAAATATTAAAAAATTCCGCTAAACCTTTTATCGAAAAATTAAAAAAATCTCTCAAAGCTAATAACTCTATAAATTTTCAAAAAATCAGAGAATTAGAATCAAAATATTCTATCAATAATAATTTTAACCCTAACTTGCTTAATCTAAACAAACATAACTTATTAAATAAACAAAACAGCGTAGAATTCGAAAAAACCGTTTATGAAATTATATATCCCGCAGCCTACTCCAACGACAGCATAACAAATTTTTGCAAAGAGACCTATTATTACAATTCAAACGCAAGATATATTTTAAAAGAAGTATTTATGACAGACAATCAGTTAAATAATCCACAATTAAATTTAAAAGTCTTCTATGAATACAATTCATTGAATCTTATAACTTTAGTCGAAACAAAGAATGCTGATGGAAATACAACAAATAAAATAACATACGAATATCAAGATTCAAACTTAACTAAAATGTCAAAATATTATTTATTCAACGATACGCTTGTTTTAATTTATAGGCGCTCTAACTATTATGATCAAAATAAAAGATTAATAGAAGAAAGAAGTGAGCAATTTGACTATAACCTTCAATCTTTAGTTTTAACTGATAAAAAAACATATGAATATTATCCAAATAATTTATTAAAAGAAATCATTTCATATTCAATAGATTCAACTTACAACTTGTCTCCTTCTTATAAAGAAACATATGTTTGGAATTTGACGCAAAAAGAATTTGTTGTTACAGGTTTTACATTTGAAAATAACTCTTGGAAAAATAGTTTTAAAGCTACAGCTACTTTCAATAACAATTTTCAAATAACATCTTATATACTTGAAGAATGGGACGATATCATTAATAATTGGGTTAAAACTGAAAAATATTACGCAGAATATGCGACAATAGATAAACCCAGTTTGGAGATATTCTGGATATGGGAAAATAATAATTGGATTTATTCTTCTAAAAATGAATATGAATATTTTGGCTCAAAGTATATGCTAAAATCAGAAAAAGATTACTATTACGATACTTTAGAATCTAAATTTAAGCTTCAATATGAGTTTGAAAGATTCTTTAATTCATTTGCGAAGCCAAGCCTGGAAAAATATGTTGTATATTATCCAGACAACACATTCAATATGGGAAAAGCTTACTTATCATATGATTCTGAAGGATATTTAATTAGCGCAAGGTCTTATCAATTTTATAACTCTTTAACCGACAGTATGCCCGCAAGTTATTGGATAAATTTTGAGAATAATAATAATATATTTAGCGCGGATGCTCGTCATTTGTCAATTACCTACAGAGATCTAGTTTCAGTTCCAACAAATAAAACATATCAATTTGAACTTGCTCAAAATTATCCTAATCCATTCAATCCAACAACTACAATACAATTTAGCATTCCAGAAACTTCATTTATCGAGTTATCAGTTTTTGACATATTAGGCAGAAAAGTGGCCAAACTTGTCGAAGGAAAATTTGAAGTTGGAACTCATAAAGTAACGTTCGACGCGACAAATTTAAGCTCTGGTATTTATTTTTACAAGCTCAAATCGGAAAAATTTTCAGCTGTTAAAAAAATGATTTTAATGAAGTAAAAAAACTAAAACAAATGCCTTGATCGAAAAGATCGAGGCATTTTTTTTATTCGTTACTCTTTGCAAATCAAATTTTAGTTGCAAAACTTTTGAATGTTCTTAAATTAATTATAAAATATGAACTTATTTTTAAATCAAAACTTTACACAAAGTCGCTATTTCAATTTCTAACTTTGTCGGTTAAATTATTTTTCAATACAAAAAAATTTTCCCGGAAGTTGCTTGATAATTCCTTTAAACTCAAGCGATAATAAATGAGCGAGGCAATCAGATATTTGCAATTGAGTCTTCTCGGCGATTTTATCTATATGCAAAGATTCGTTTTCCAACGCCTCAACAATTTTTTGCTCGAAAATATTAAGAGAGTTTTTGTCGATTTGTTTTTCCTTGCGAACGATATTTTTCTCGGAGTAGAATATCTTTAAGTCCTTCAGAATATCTTGAGGCTCAGATACAAGACGAGCGTAATTTCTTTTAATTAAATAATTCGGTCCAGAACTTTTGGAAGAATTAACCGGCCCTGGAAGAGCGTACAATTTTTTTTGTTGATCTATTGCGTAATTAGCCGTATGCATAGCTCCGCCTCCGATAGATGTCTCAATAATTAAAACCGCTTGAGATAAAGCGGATATTAATCTATTTCGCTTTGGAAAATTATAAGCGTCAGGCGTTGTTCCTGGCTCAAACTCAGTAATTATAGCTCCATTTTCTACGATTTGATGATAAAGTTCTTTATTCTCTTTTGGATATATAATATCTATTCCGCATCCAGTTATAGCTATCGTTCGAGAATTATTGACAAGCGCTGTTTTATGCGAGATCGTATCAATACCTCGAGCTAATCCGCTTATGATTGTCAATTTTGCTTGAGACAGTTCTCGAGCGAAAATTTCAGCTTGAATTTTTCCATATTGCGTCGGATTTCTTGTTCCGACAATCGCAATTGATGCCATATCAGATTCAAGCAGATTTCCAAGCATGTATATAATCGGCGGCGGATCGTAAATTAACTTAAAATTTTTAGGATAATTTTCGCTTAAAATTGTAGCGACTTTTCCTTTTATTTTATTAATCTTTTCGATTTCATTTTGCGCATCCAATCTTGCTTCCTTAATAAGCGATGGAAAAGATTTTAAAATTTGTCTTGCAATATTTTCGCTTATGCCCTCAATAGACGCAATCTCTATATAAGACGAAGAAAGCAATTTTTCATAAGTATCGTATCTGTTGACAAGTTTTTTTATTTTTGAAGAGCCTAAACCATCTATTTTTTGCAAAGATTTAATATATATTAATTCTTCTATAATCTCATTCTTTTTAATTTTCATTAAACGAAAAATATTTTTAATGATCTGTTAATTTAATTTTTTTAACGTAAATATGAAAAGGATTATCAAATACGATAAAGAAAAAATTTTTATCTTGCCTCGTTATCTTTATACAGCTTTAAAGGATTTACTATAGAATTTAAGCGAATTTATTATTTATTCCCATACTATTTGCTATCTCGCTGGCATAATACGACGAATATATTTTCGTTTTTTAATCGTTCAAAAATTAAAATTAACTTATGAAACTTAATGAAGAACAAAATATTCTATCAAATTTAAAATTCATAAATCGCTAATAATCCTATTTCAAAAGGATAAGCTACAAGAAGCGAATTTTCATTCGAACCAATTCCAGCAACCAGACCAAATCTTAATCCCATTTGTAAATCAAATATTCTGAAAGATGTTTGTAAAGAACTTCCAAGATAAAAATATCTGCCTTGTTTATTTGCCCCCCCAATTCCCGCGAAAGGCGATATAAATAAAATATAATTTTTCCAAAATCCTCCTAAGGTTAACGTTAGTCTTCCTCCAAATTGCGAGGCAATGTTTGATTTTATTGTTTCGGCTCCCAATCCTATTCCTAAATTAAAAACAGAACTGTCTCTATTTAGAAGCCAACCTTGCAAACCTCCGTATAATGCCGCCGAATATTCGTATTTATTTGTTTGATCCTGCGGCGTTATATCTCCTGGTAAAATATTTATATATGAAATTCCAAGTTGCAAATCTAAGGATTCGCTAATTTTTTTTTGTATTTCGAAATTATTGGGAATACCTACGCCTCCGCCTATTGATGTTTTCTTTTTAGGATTGCCATGCGGCGTTGGATATGGAACAAAATAATTATAGGAACAGGAACTCGCCAAAAATGAAAATAATAATATGCATGAAATTTTATTTACTTTTTTCATATTTTACCTCGCAAGATATTTTTTAATAGAATATATGTTAAAAAAATTAATTTATCAACTGTTATTTCTACACTTTTTGCAAAATACAATTCTTTCTCAATTTATCAAAATTCAAAATTTAGACTTTATAAAAGATAACTTGCCCTTTTACGTCTGCGGTTTTAACGCTTACTACCTTCATAGCGAAGCAGCTAAAGGAAAGCTTTATATCGTCGACGAAACTTTTCAATTTGCCAAAAACTTCGGCTTTAATGTAGTTCGATGCTGGGCTTTTTATGAAAGCGAAAATATAAACAACAAGTATGCGATAAGAACCGAGCCTTATAGATTTAACGATAATTCCTTATTAGCCTTAGACTACGTTCTCGCTAAAGCTAAGGAATACGACATCGCACTTATCTTAACTTTAGCAAACCATTACGACGATTTTGGCGGAATTTCCGCTTACTTAAAATGGGCAAAAAAAAATTTTAATAATAATAACTTAACAAAAAAAGATTTTTACTCCAACGATACAATTAAAAAATGGTATAAATTCTATGTCGACTTTATATTAAACCGCATAAATTTTTTCACTGGAGTTAAATATAAAGACGATCCGACAATATTTTCTTTCGAGCTAATAAACGAAGCTGAAAATATCGGCGAAAATTTTTTAACAATACGCGATTGGTATTCGGAAATGGCTAAATACTTTAAATCAATAGACACAAATCATCTTCTTTCAACTGGCGAAACTGGGTACGACGTTTCGTTTCAATATTATTACGATTATAATTTTTTCTATAATAGTCGAAGTTTTTTATTTGACGGAACTAAAGGAACAAGCTATATTGAAAATTTAAAGATAAAAGAAATCGACTACGCATGCGCTCATTTATATCCAGATGGATGGGGAATAAATTGGAAAGCTGGCTCGAATTGGATCAGAGATAAATCTGAAATTGCCCGCGAATTTAACAAGCCATTTTTGCTTTCTGAATTTGGAATTAGAAATTTTAACAAAGAAAAAGTATACGACGAGTGGCTAAAAACTTTATCGACATATTCTAAGCCAAATTTTTTAGTCTGGCAATATAAACATAAGGACGTTTATAACAACGACGACTACGGTTTCAACGAAACAAATTTGAACCTCGTCCATCTTTTGATTAGCTATAAAAACAAAATTATCAACAAAAACGATTCTATTAATTTTGTCCTAGAACCGACGCTATTTCAGAACTATCCGAATCCATTCAATCCTTCCACCGAAATTTTATTTTATTTGCCTCAGGACGAATATATTCAAATTCAAATTTATAATATGCTCGGCGAAAAATTATCAACTTTGAAAGACGGATGGCATATAAAAGGATACGATAAATTGCTTTTGTCCTTTGAAAATAACCTACTGGCTACGGGAAATTATATCGTCGTTTTAAAAACAAAAAAAATAATTAAATCAATTAAAATGACTTTGCTTAAATAAATAAAGTCTCAAAATAGATTGAGGCTCTTGAAATATTCGATTGACAATCTATCTCTTTATAAAATATAAGTTTTAGCTTTATTAACGCAACTTTTTGAATTATTCTTTCTTAAAAAAAGCGAAAGCTTTAAGAGCTCTCGCTTTTAACATAACTTAAAAATTTAATCGTATAAATAATATTTCTTAGATAATTCTTTAAATTTAGCGACGTCTTTATATAAGAACTCTTTAATATCAGAGTATTTATAAGATTTTGAAAAAATTTCTCTTACTTTATTTGTTCCAAGAGCTTTGTCAAACATTCCTATTCGTGATTTGTCGGCTTCAGCAAAAAAATCTTTTTCAGGATGCAACTCTTTGCAAGCTTGCATAAAATAAAATTGAATAGAAATTAAATCGACTTTTAAGAAATCTTCAATATAAAATTGAACGCCATTTAATTGCTTGCCTTGACCGAAAGCATAAAAAGGTCTAAAAGTTATAGGTCGAAATACTACGCCAGGCAAATTATATGAATTCAATTTATCTGCTAATTCTTTTGATTTTATCCATTCGGCTGCAAAAACTTTAAATGGCAAAGTGTAACCTACGCCAATTGAAATAACGCCAAGCTCGCCTAAAATTCCCGACGCGGGATAATAATAAGAGATTTCTGATGTTGGAACATGAGGCGAAGGCATAATCCATTTCAAACCCGTTTCATCGTAAGTCATAGATCTTTTCCAGCCTTCCATTTTAACAATTGTTAATTTACATTTTTTTCCGTCTTTCAACATTCCTTCTTCGTTAAGCAATCTGGCAAGTTCGCCGCAAGTAAGTCCGTAAATATATGGTATTTTATATTGACTTATGTATGAAACGTATTCGTCCTCCACAATATTGCCTTCGACTTTAATCCCAGTTAAAGGATTAGGTCTATCTAATACGATAAATTCTTTGTCGTTTTCCGCGCAAGCTTCCATCGCCAACCCCATAGCGCTAATAAATGTGTAAGATCTGCATCCATTATCTTGAATATCATAAACAATCGCGTCGACATCTTTCAACATCTCCGGCGTCGGTTTTTTTGTTTTGCCGTAAATCGAATATACCGGCAATTTAGTATAAGGATCCACATAAAAATCAACATGCTCTCCCGCTGGATAATCACCTCTTACGCCGTGTTCTGGACCAAATAATGCGACTAATTTTACGTCTTTTGCGTCGTATAAAATATCAATTGTTGATTTTAAATTTTGATCTACTCCTGTTGGATTTGTAATTAAACCTATTCTTTTTCCTTTCAAAACGTCAAAGTTATTTTTCTTTAATACATCAATTCCAGCTTTTACAATCGACTTTTTAGACATATCTTTGTCATTTTGAGCGCTATGACAAGAATATAAAACTACGCTACAAATTATAAACAAAAATTTTTTCATTAAGACAAAATCCCATTTTTAGTTTTTTCAAAAATGTCGCTCGTTTTTTGACTGCTTTCTCGAGCTATATTATTTGATTCATTTATTAAATTTTCAGAATTCGCTTTATTTTCAAGAGAAGCGGCGTTAATTAAAACATTTAAATAAGCTCCTTGACAAGCTGCATTTGCTAATAGAACGGCTACTCCAGCGTCGCTTGCGGAATTTTTATTCCCTTTTTCATATACTTCTCGCAATAAATCCAATAATTCGAAAGCATTTTTCATAACAGTTAATGGAACCTTGGCGGCTACTAAAGTCGCCTCTTGGATCGCCGCATTTCTTTTGGCTTTTTGCTCTTCAGTTTCCTTTGGCATTTTAAAGGCTTCCATAACTTTGTCAAAAGCTTCGTTGTCTTTGTTTGCAAGCTGCAAAAACTTTTCTTTAATAACAGACAATTTTTCTTTGTACTCTATCATATTCTTTTCGACATCGGCGTATTTTTTCTTGCCAATCGTAAGCTCGCAAACCATTATTCCTAACGAAGCGGCAAGCGCTCCGCAAAAAGCGGATACGTTTCCTCCTCCCGGAGTGGGAGAATTTGAGGATAATTGTTCCAAATATGATTTTACGCTTTGTTCTACATTCATTTCGTTTCCTAAAATTTGTTTTTAAATTTTATTTAATTATTAAAAGCAGAATCTTAAAATTTTTATCTCCAATTTTGATTTGCATTTAGAATAAAAATCCTTTATGTGATAAAATAATTTATTTTACTTCGTATAATATATTTTTGCGAAAAATATTATTGTTCTATATCATAATTTTCATCGATTTAATTTTATAATACGCTAACGTCGAATTAAATCATATAATCTATTATCTTATTTTCTGGAATAAATTCGTTAAGCTCTGAAAGTCCCAATTTTTCAATAGCTAATTTTACCAAATCTTTTTCGTCGTAATTTTTTTCGCCAGCATAAAATTTGCCCGCCATTAAAATCGCCTCGAGCGGAACCAGCCCCACAATTTCGCTTCCTTTGACTTTAACGCCAAGCCTTTCAGCTTCTTTTTTCGTTTCTTCAAAAGCGATATGCATCGGCGTAATATGATAATTCGTCAAATTCATTGATACTTGAGTTATACCATATTTGTCAAGACTTACCCCCATAGCTTTAACAGATTTCAACCTGCCCGGAATTTTTACCGCTTGCCCTTCTCTTTTAATTACATTCCCTTTTTCATCTCGCATAGGTCTTCCAGATTCTCTTAAAATTTCCGCTATTTCCTTGGAAAAACTTATATCTTTAGAATCAATGTTTACATTATAAGCAATTAAAAAGAATCTCGCGCCAGTTACAATAGCTCCAAGCTTAGGATTAAATTCGGATTTGCCAAAATCTGGCGTCCAGTTTGGATCTTTCAATTTTTCTGGCAAGCCTTCGTACTCTCCTTTTCTAATATCCGAAAGATTTTTTCGCTCCAACTTGCGAGCGGCTTCTTCATAAAGATAAACGGGAACGTTAAGTTTCTCAGCGATAATTGAGCCGTATTTTTCCGCAATACTAACGCAATCTTGCATAGATGCGTTTTTAATCGGAACAAAAGGGACGACGTCGATAGCACCGATTCTCGGATGTTCTCCTTTGTGTTGAGTCATATCGATTAATTCCGCGGCTGCTAACGAAGCGTTAATAGCCGCATTCAAAACGCCATCTT
>Ga0308414_1000181_pt1 | contig 39656 bp, 35 predicted proteins | sample HotsprSampleOS50_FD_205667 | JGI IMG/M metagenome (GOLD analysis project Ga0308414, IMG submission 205667) | Hot spring phototrophic mat microbial communities from Octopus Spring, Yellowstone National Park, Wyoming, United States - 20090730_OS50 ... | reverse complement strand
GATACTCCTGCAAGTAATAAAATACCTGGCTTTGCTAAAATGCTAGCTCATGCCAAAGAACACAACCCTTTTGGTCGTAATACTTTACCCGAAGATGTAGCTAAAGCAATATCAAAACTTGCTGACGAAGATTTCTATTGGATTACAGGTCAGACTATTCCAGTAGATGGTGGAGAAAGTATTATGAATTTTATTGAAACACATAAGTAGTATGTTATGAGAAAAAATGCTTTAATTTTAGGAGTTTCTTCAGGTTTTGGAAAAGCAACAGCAATCGAATTAGCTTCGCAAGGTTATAATATTTTCGGTGTTCATCTTGATTTAGGTAGCGCTAGGCAAAAAGCTGAAGAATTTAGAGATGAACTAAAGCAATATAATGTAGAAGTGAATTTTTTTAATATTAATGCTGCTGACCAATTAGCAAGGGAAAATACAGTAAAAGAAATTAAAAAAATTATAGAATCGCTCAATGATGAAAAATTTATTAGAGTTTTTCTACATTCAATTGCTTTTGCTGCTTTAGGGCCATTTATTGACAAAGAAAAAGAAAAACAAATAACTCAGAAAAGACTCGAAATGTCTTTGAATGTTATGTCGAATAGTTTGCTCTATTGGGTTCAAGATTTGTTCCATTCTGAATTGATGATGAAAAATAGTAGAATATTTGCAATGTCGAGTAATGGTTCAGTACATGCAACTAATCAATATGGACCAGTATCAATGGCAAAAGCAGCTTTAGAAGCCTTAATAAGACAATTAGCGTTTGAATTAGCTCAATATGGTATTACAGCAAATGCTATTTTAGCAGGACCGGCTGAAACACCTGCATCATCTAAAATTCCCGATTTTGATAAAATGCTTAGATTTGCTAAAGAATTTAGTCCATTTCAAAGAAACACTTTCCCTGTAGATGCAGCAAAAGTAATTGCATTACTTTCAAATGAGGATTCTTATTGGATTACAGGACAAGTAATAAATGTAGATGGTGGACAAAGTATATTTACATATCTTCCTGATGATTATGGAAATAATTAAATTTAAATTTTAAAAAAATTTATTGTTTTGAAGGATTTATTTATGTTCAAGTTAGAATTTACAGAAGAGCAGAATATGCTCAGAGAAATGGTTCGAGATTTCGCAACTAATGAATTAAAACCTATTGCTGCAAAAATAGATGAAGAGGAAGCAATACCCGATGAGATTATAAATAAAATAAAACAATTAGGGATATTAGGTGCTGCTTTCCCCGAAGATTATGGTGGTAGCGGATTCGGAGAAATAGGATATTGTATTGTTCAGGAAGAAATTGGAAGGGCTTGCCTATCTACTGCTACATTTATTGGTGCTCACGTATCAATAGGTACTAATTGTATTTATTTAGGTGGTACAGAAAATATTAGACAGAAATATGTAGTTCCATTAGCAAGTGGTCAGAAAATTGCTGCTTTTGCTCTAACTGAAGAAAGAGCTGGTTCGGACGCTTTTGATTTAAGTACTAAAGCAGAATTCGATGGAAAAAACTGGATTTTAAATGGAGAAAAACAATGGATAACTAATGGTCCAATTGCTGATGTATTTGCTGTATTTGCAAGAACCAAAAAAGGTATTACAGGTTTTGTAGTAGAACGCGATTTCCCAGGGGTATCAACTGGTGCTCCCGAAAAGAAAATGGGAATTCGCGGGAGTAAAACTTCATCTATTACTTTCGATAATGTGCTTGTACCACCAGAAAATGTGCTTGGTGTAGAAGGGAAGGGTTTCCTTCTTGCTATGAAAACTTTAGATGCGGGTAGATTAGGATTAGGAGCAGCTTGTCTGGGAGCTTGTAAGGAATTACTAGAACTATCTACCAATTATGCAAAAAATAGAAAACAATTTGGCGAACCCATAGCAAATTTTCAAGCCATACAATTTATGCTTGCAGAAATGGCTTTAATGATATATAATATGGAGTCAATTATTTATAGAACTGCTACTGCATACGATACGGGTGAATTACTTTCTAGACAATCTGCTATGGTAAAATTATATTCATCCGAATCATTAGATAAATGTGTAGATTATGCAATGCAAATACACGGTGGAATGGGTTTTTCTAGAGAAATGCCAATTGAAAGATTTTATCGTGATGCAAGAATTAATAGAATTTTTGAAGGAACTTCAGAAATTCAAAAATTAGTTATTGCTCGTGATGTAATTAAAAGAAATGGTATATTATAGTATTAAAAATTAATGGGGATGTCTTAAAAGTCCGAATTGATGTCATTCCCGAGTAATCGGGAATCAATAATTCTTCTCCCAGACTAGATTCCTGCTTTCGCGAGAATGACAAATTATTAAAATTTTCAAGTTAAGAGACAGCCCCACTTTATTAAGCTATAGTAACTTCTTTACACAAATAAACATCTTGAATTGTGTTCAATAACTTTACTCCCTCGTCCATAGGTCTTTGGAAAGCTTTTCTACCCGAAATTAATCCCTGTCCACCTGCTCGTTTATTTATTACTGCTGTTGCAGTTGCTTCTGCAAAGTCGTTATCGCCCGAAGCACCACCACTATTGATTAATCCAATTTTTCCCATATAGCAATTAGCTACTTGATAGCGTGTTAAGTCAATCGGATGGTCAGATGTTAAATCAGTATAAATTCTCTTATCGAACTTACCATAAGAAGAATTGCCCATATTTAGAGCTTCATAACCACCATTATTCTCAGGTAATTTTTGTTTTATAATATCAGCTTCGATTGTAACGCCTAAATGATTAGCTTGCCCTGTTAGGTCTGCAGATACGTGATAATCTTTATCTTTTTTAAATGCTGAATTACGAAGATAACACCACAATACTGTAGCCATTCCTAATTCGTGTGCATATTGAAAAGCAGAAGCAATTTCTACAATTTGTCGTGAACTTTCTTCACTACCGAAGTAAATTGTTGCTCCAACTGCCGCTGCACCCATATCGTATGCTTGTTCTACTTTACCAAATAAAATTTGGTCAAATTTATTTGGTACTGTTAACAATTCATTATGATTAATTTTAACAATAAAAGGAATTTTATGTGAATATTTTCTTGCAACAATACCCAACACACCAAATGTAGAAGCTACAGCATTGCAACCACCCTCTATAGCCAATTTAACTATATTTTCTGCATCGAAATATATTGGATTTTTTGCAAAACTTGCTCCCGCAGAATGCTCAATACCTTGATCTACTGGTAAAATAGACATATAGCCAGTTCCTGCAAGTCGTCCGTGATTATAAATCCATTGTAAATTACCTATTACTCTATTGTTACGGTCAGAATTTACAAAAACTTTATCAACAAAATCTGGGCTTGGAGTAGTTATCATTTCTTTAGGAATCTTTGGTGAGTTGTAATTTAATAAATATTCAGATTTTTCGCCTAATAATTCTTGAATTTTTTCAATCATTTTAAACCTCGAATTTATATTTATGACTTTTAATCGTTACAAATTTAATGGTAATTGATATATTTACAAAATAATTATATAAACTAAATGAAAAAACATATTTTGATATTAATATTTTTATATCTTCAATCTAACTACTTGAAATGTCAAAATCTTTGTAATGATTATCTATTACTAAATGGAATAGAGAAATTAATTAGTATAGGAATGGATACAACTTTTAATTGGTGGGCAATTACAGAGCCTTTTAATGAACAATATAGAATGATAATAAATGGCAATGAAAGTGATATTTACAGTAAAATTTCTAATCCAGTTTTTTCCCCTGATGGTTTAAGATGGGCTTATTTTGCTTATTCTAATATTAATAATTATTTAGTAATGAATGATACTATAATAAATATTGCTAATGGTAAAGGTATAAATATTTTATTTAGTGGCAATTCTCAACGTTATCTATATACCATTATCGAAGGTAATGAAATGAAATTAATTTTAAATAATAAAATATATTCTATAATAAATGGAACAAATCAAATAGCAATTGATTATTATGGTGATAATATTGCTTATGTAGTTTCTAAAGTTAATAGAAGCTACATATATAAAAATAATAACGAAATAGCTTATTTTGATAAAATTAAGTTAGTTGGTTTTGATGATAATGGAAAAGTATTATATATTGCATTTACAGGGAATGGCTGGCAATTATACAAAGACAATAAAGCAATTAGCGAAATCTATGCTGATATTACAGAATTTAAAATCAATTTATTAGGAAATATCTATGCAATGATTGTTAAAAATTTTTCAAATAAATATCAAGTTATAATATATTCAGATGAATATTATGAACCTTTGATAGGTACTCCGTACACAAGAGCAAATGATTTAGTTTTACATCCTTATTTATCCCTATTTGCTTATAAATCAAGCATAGATTTGAAAAATTATATAGTTTATAATCATTCAGAATATTCATCGGGAAAAATTTCAAGTTCCCCATCATTTTCTAACGATGGCGAAGATTTATTTTTTTTAGGTTGCGATTTTGATTGTTTTATAAATTTAAATGGTAGAAGATTTAATTTAGATAATAATATAGATGTAAATATGCCAATCACTGTTGCAAATGGTGGAAAATCTTATGCTTATACCACAAACTATTCTCTAATGGTGAAAAAAATTAACTCCAAAGATATATATTCAGGAATGATGGTTGATTTCACAATTCCACCACGTTACAATAGAAAAAGTAACAGATACGAAACTTTGGGAGTAATAGGTAATAAATTATATTTATTAACCTGCAAACCTCCAGGATAAATTACATTAAGCTACAAATAGATGCTACATTTATCATATCATCTACAGAGCAACCTCTTGATAAATCGCAATATGGCTTGTTTAGTCCTTGTACTATAGGCCCTACTGCTTCCGCACCAGCTAATCTTTCTACTAATTTATAACCTATATTTCCAGCATTTAAATCAGGGAAAATTAGCACATTAGCATTGCCAGCAACTTTACTATTTGGGAATTTTCTTTGTCCAATTGAAGGAATAATAGCTGCATCTAACTGCATTTCACCATCCGATTCAATATCGGGAGCTTTTTCTTTTAATAGTTTAGTAGCAATTTGGACTTTTTCAACCATTTCGTGAGAAGCACTCCCATTAGTAGAAAAAGATAACATAGCAACTTTAGGAACAATTCCAGTTATAGATTGAAAATTTCTTGCAGAACTAATTGCAATATCGCATAGTTGCTCTGCCGTAGGATTAGGATTTACTGCACAATCAGCAAAGCAGTACATTTTATCAGGGAATGTCATTATAAAGAATGAACTTACTAATGAAATACCTGGTTTTAATCCAACTGAATAAATTGCAGCTTTTATCACACTACCTGTTGAAGAAATATTACCACCAACTACCACATCTACTTTATTGTTTTCTAATAGAAAGCCAGCAAAATACAAAGGATTTTTCATCAGTGCTAAAGCTTCTTCTTCGGTCATTCCTTTAGATTTTCTCTTTTCGTATAATTGATGAGCAAATTCATTTAAATAAGAAGAAGTTTCGGGCTCTATTATTTCAATATTATCAATATTAATTTTATGTTCCTTTGCAAGGGAATGAATTTTTTCTTTATTTCCTATTAATAATGGTCTTGCAATTCCTTCTGCTAATAGGAATATTGATGCTTCTAAAGTCCTTTTGTCTTCAGCATCTGGAAAAGCAACCAAAGCATTTTTAGACTTTGCTTTTTCTCTTACATTTTCAGTAAAAGGATTATTTGACATAATTTAATCTCCTTTATTATGGTAATGGAGCATTTAATACTATTCTGCAAGTATCTCTTGCTATAATTAATTCTTCGTTTGTTGGAATTACATAAATTTTTATTTTACTATCATCTTTACTGATTAAACCTTCTTTTCCGCCGACTAATTTTTCATTTTTTTCATTATCAATACAAATGCCTAACCATTCCATATTCTCGCATACTCTACGTCTGATTTCTGCGGCATTTTCTCCAATACCACCTGTAAAACAAATAGCATCGCAACCATTCATTTGGGTTAAATAAGCGCCAATATATTTTTTTATTCTATTAGAAAACATCTTGATTGCTAATATTGCTCTTCTATCTTGGTGTTCTGCTTCTTCTTCTAATAAATCTCTCATATCGTGAGTTAGTCCTGAAATTCCTAATAAACCAGAGCGTTTATTTAGCATATTGAAAATTTCATCTAATGTAGATTGCTCTTTGTGTGCTAAAAATTCTACAATTGAAGGGTCTATATCACCACTTCTTGTTCCCATCATCAATCCTTCTAATGGTGTAAAACCCATTGATGTATCAACAGATTTGCCATTTTTAATTGCACAACAAGAAGCACCGTTTCCTAAGTGCATTGTTATTATATTTACTTCTTCTTTTTTTAAATTTTCTAACTTTCTATATCTATATGCTACAAATCTATGAGATGTGCCGTGAAATCCATATTTTCTAATTTTATATCTTCTATAATACTGATATGGAATTGGATATAAGTAATTTTCTTCGGGCATTGTTTGATGGAACGATGTATCAAATATAGCAACTTGTGTAACTGACGGACCAAATACTTCTTTTGCAGCTTTTATACCTCTAATATTTGCAGGATTATGCAGTGGAGCTAAATCTATATTGTCTTCTAAAGATTTAATTACTTCATTGTCTATTCTAACTGAATGATGAAATGTTTCGCCACCGTGGACTGTTCTATGTCCTACAGCGTGAATATCAGAAATAGATTTAATTCCTGGTATATTAGCTTCGTCAGAAGTAATCCAATTAATTATATAGCTAATAGCTGCTTTGTGGTCTCTTATTGGAGCTGATGTTTTAAGTGCATATCCATTTTCAGGTTTAATTGTTATTAAAGCCTGGCTACCAATTCTTTCTATCAAGCCTTTCACTAAACAGCGATCTTCATATTTTTCTATTTTTTCTAAGTCTGTATCTATTATTTGAAATTTTAATGAGGAACTTCCGCAGTTTATAACAAGGATATTCATAACTAACCTGTAATGTTATTTATACAATAAAATATGTTACAAAAATAGTAAAAAAAATAAATTTATTATAATCTATACTAATTTATTAATAAAAAAAAGAAATATTAATTAAAAATTGTTATTTATATAACAAAAAATTAACTAAAAAATTATTAATAGAGCATTATTTAAGTTCTCATTTTTAACTTTTTTTGAAAAAAATTACTTTATTTTAAAAAATTTTTTTTAAGTTTGTTAAGAATTAGTTAAATTAGAAATGTTTGTTTTTACAAAGTTTTTAAGGAGGTAAAATAGAATAAATATTTACAAATAAGCTATTCAGAAATTTCTCTCTTTTTTAAATTTTTAATTTTTTTTAACTAATTAAAGGTATGCCTATGGTAACTTTAAAAAGTAAGCTAAATATCTTTAGATATTTTAGCTTAATAATAATGCTTGTGATAATAATATCTAATGTAGAGGTTAATGCACAAGCTAAAAGAAACTTTATAAAAGGTACTGTTATTGACAAAGAAACAAAAGCTCCTCTCCCAAGAGCTTCGGTTTCTATACCTTCTCTCAGATTAGGTGCTGTAACAGACAAAGACGGAAAGTTTCAGTTCGAAGCACCTGTTGGTGAGCATAATGTAGAAGCACGTTTCGTTGGTTATGAACCAAAATCACTTAGAGTAAATGTAAAAGCTGGCGAAGCTGCAGAAGTTACTTTTGAATTATCTACACAATCAATACAAACTAATCAAATAGTAGTTATTGGTTTGACCGGTGAAGTAGATAAAAACACACTTGGTAATGCTATATCATCTATTAGTGGTAAAGATGTTGCCAATGTAGTATCACCATCAGCTATTGACGCTATTAGCGGACGTGTTCCAGGCGTAAGTGTAACAAGAAACTCCGGTACTCCTGGTGCTGGTACATTTATAACAATGAGAGGCAGAAAATCTATTCTCGGATCATCTGAACCTTTATACGTGGTTGATGGTATTGTAATAGATAATACTTCATTATACGACGGTAGCGGTAGGGTTCAATTTTCTAATAGAGCAGTAGATATTAATCCTCAAGATATTGAATCAATTGAAATTCTAAAAGGTGCTTCTGCTGCTGCAATTTATGGTTCGCAAGCTGCTAATGGTGTAGTATTGATTACAACAAAAAGAGGTAAATTAACAAGTTCAGACAAACCAGCAACTATAACCTTTAATAGCAGTGTTACTATTGATGAAAAATCAGGAAATGTGCCTTTACAAACCAAATATGGACAAACAACACCTTTCCAAGAAGGACGTCCTGGTTCTAATACTTCTTATGGTAAACTGCTTGATCCATCAGTACCAGTGTATGACCATTCTTCGGATGTATTTAGAACAGCAGTTTCTCACGAACAATCTTTAACAATTTCGGGTGGAGTACCACAATTTGATTATTTAATTAATGGTACATATTCTGGTATTCAGGGTTATGTAATAGGCTCAGAATTACAAAGAACTAATATTAGAGCAAATATTGGCGCTACAATTTTACCAAGATTAACTTTAAGGTCAAGCAATAATTATATTACAACTTTAAATGACCTTCCTCAAGATGGTTCAAATACATCGGGTATCTTATTATCAAGTTTACGTACTCCTCCAGAATTTGATAACAAAAATTATTTGTATCCCGATGGCACTCAAAGAAGATATGGAACATACGATAATCCTATTTGGACACAACATTTTAATAAATTCCGCTCAGAAATTAATCGTTTCTTACACGCAACAGACTTAAAATGGCAACCACTAGATTGGTTATCTTTAGATGGTAGAGTTGGTTTAGATAAATATGAATATATCAATAAAGAAAGATTAGCAGTAGGTTCTGCTGCCTCACCAAATAGACAAGGTTCTATTGATGAATCAAGAATTAGTCATAGTCAAATGAATCTCGATTTTGGAATAAATGCGCAGAATAGATGGCTCGAAGATCAATTATTTACTACATTAGTTTTAGGTAGTCAAACAATTTGGATTGATAGAAGTGCTAATTCAGCTTCAGCTACTTCTACTTTACCTTTCTTTGATGAAATTAATGCTGGTGCTACTAAAGATGCTTCTTCAAGTAAATACAAAAAACAAGTTGTGGGTTTATTTGCTCAATTAACTGCAACTTGGTTGGATAGACTTTCTTTAACACTAGCTTTGCGTCGTGATGGTAGTTCAGCATTTGGTGAATCACAACAATTCCATTATTATCCAAAAGTTGGATTCTCATATCAATTACATAAAGAAGGTTATTTTGATGCACTAAGAGGTATATTTAGTTCTGCTCGTATTAGAGGTTCTTGGGGAGAAGCAGGTTCTCCAACTTTGCCCGATGCTTATCAGACTAATTTCTTATATGGAACAGCCGGATTTTTTGATCCTTGGGGCAGAGCAACTACTGCAAGCAGAAGTGGTTTCATTGGTATTAAGCCAGGTGGTGGCACTAGCTCAGCTTCATTCATAGTAGCAGGTGCTAAAGATATATTACCTGAATTAACTATTGAAAAAGAAGCAGGATTAGACTTAGGATTCTGGGATGATAAAATATCATTAGAATTTTCTTATTACCATCAAGCAATTTTCGATATGATTTTAAATGTTCCCGTTCCTACTTCTACAGGCTATGACCAACAGCTTAAAAACGCTGCTGAAATGTGGAACGAAGGTTTCGAAATTTCATTGCGTGCTACTCCATTTGCTAGCGAATCATTTACTTGGAGCACAATGATTAATTATTCTCAAAATAAAAACTTAGTTACCAAATTAAGTATTAGTCCTGTACAAAAACCTACTGATGTGATTACATTAGGTGGTGGTTTCGTTGGTATCCAAAACGTAGCAATGGTAAATCAACCACTTGGTGTATTTTATGGATATGGCTGGCTTAGAGATGTGAATGGTAATATAGTTTATTCTGGAGAATATATTAAAACTGATGAAAATGGTGCATGGGTAAGAGATGCTAATGGTAGAGTAACAAAAACAACAAAAGATGATCCAAATGCATTCTTGCTCGAAGATGATTATGGTTTACCTTTAATCGGATCACCAATTCAAGATCCTAATCAGCAAATTATCGGTAATTCTAATCCTGACTTTTTATTTAGTTGGAGAAATGATATTACATTGTTTAAAGATTTTAGTATTAGCTTTTTATTCGATGCTATGATAGGATTTGATGTTTGGAATGGTACTAGAGGAGCTCTTTATAATTTTGGTACTCATAAAGATACCGAAGATAGAGATGAACCATGGTTTAATCAAGATGGTAAGCCTGTAATGAATATCTCTGATCCAAATAATCCAGTTCAAGCAAAAAAAATTCTATATTATAGAAATCATGGAAATGGTTTCTTTATTAACGAACCTCATATCCAAAAAGCTTCATATATTAAATTAAGAGAGTTGACATTTGAATATCGCTGGCGTGGTTTAGAATCTTGGAATATTAACGCTCTTGCAATTAATTTTTCTGCACGTAACTTATTTAAAATTACAGACTATCAAGGATATGACCCTGAAGTAAACACATTTTCTGCTGCAGAAGGTCGTGGTTTTGACTACTTTACATTACCTCAAGTACGTTCATACAGAATTGGTTTATCAATAATTTATTAATAGAGGAGGATGAAAATGAAAAATATTAAAAATCAATTAAAGAAAAACTTAGCAATAATACCTTTATCATTAATTTTAATGATTTCATTTATTGGTTGCGAAATAGATAAAAGTATTAATAATTCTCCAAATGCTATTAATGAAAGCAATATAAAATCATTAGATGGTATGAACGGACTTTTAATTTCTCTACAGGTTGCTGCTGCAGATTTTTATTCAGGAGATCGTTCTCGTATTGCTTCAATGTGGTCTCGTCAGATGTGTGCTCCCGAAGGATTAGGCAGACCCCAACCCGTTTCTTGGAATTCATATGCTTTCCAAACTGATGGCTTTGTAGATGATATGTGGAAAATTGGCTATCGTGGTGTACGTATTGCTAATGATATAATTAACAACGCTCCTGAAGTTACTTTTGGTGCAGATAATGAAAAACTTAGAAATACTTATGTAGGTATTGCTAAAACTTATAAAGCATTATTGCTTGGAGAATTAGCAGCATTCTATGGTTCTATTCCCTTTAATATTCAAGGATTAGAGCCACCACAATTTGTTTCTCAAAAGGATGCTTATTCAGAAGTGCAAAAATTATTAACAGAAGCTTTAACTCATTTCCAAAACTCTGCTGCTGTATCACGCGATTTAAATTATGGCGGTAATGGTGCTAAATGGATTAAAACTGTTCATTCTTTAAAAGCTCGTTATTATTTGCATACTATGGAATATGATAAAGCTGCTGCCGAAGCTGCTCAAGGATTAACTGCAGCAGGACAAGACTTATTTGGTATTTATAACGAAGCTGCAGGGGAATATTCTCCTTGGGGACACTGGGCTCTTACAGAAGTCGGACAGCCAATACGTGCAACTAATACTTTCATTAGAGCTTTGAAAGCAGAAGAAGGTGATACTAGATTAGCTGAATATTTTAATCCAAATGCTAATGGTAATTATGTAGGATATGCATATTTCCAGAAAGATGATGCTACAGATGAAGAAAAAGATATTACCAAATTATCTACTCTAAAGAAATACGGTAAATATGCTGATGATTTCCCATTTATCTCTTATAAAGAAAATATGCTTATACTAGCAGAAGCCCAAGCTCGTACAGGTCAAACAGCTGATGCTACTACAGCTTTGAATACAATTAGAAAAGAAGCAGGCCTAAAAGATTATTCTGGTAATGATTTAATTGGTGAAATACTTCATCAGAAGTTTTTACAATTATTCTTAGAAGGTCAAGTTTATACAGATATGAGAAGAACTAAAACAAAACCAAGTCCAAATATGCCTATGAGATTTATTTATCCAATTACAGAATATAATGCTAATCCAAATGTTCCTAAGGATAGCGAAACTCTTGTAATGTGGGAAAAGTAAATTAATTAACTAGATTTATAGCGGCTGATATAATTAATATCAGCCGCTTTTTTTATTTATTTAATTCTTTAGATAATCTATCAAAAGAATAAATTGGCATACCATCGGAATCTATATTTATTTCACCTTTTAATTCAACTACTAATTTTTCTAATAATGTCTTTGCTAGTGCTTCATTTTTTTTATCAATCTTAGCTAAGTATATTAATTCATCATATCTAATCTTTCTACCCGAGTGTCTTACAAATGTTCCTAATAATTTTTTTCTTAATATATTTATTTGTCTTTCTTTTTCTTTTTTCTTAACATAAAAATATCTAAAAGATGGTATAGCAAAAAATAATATTGAAAATATAAATGGGAAATAGCCTAATACAATTACAATCCAGCCAAATTCCTGTAAATTATACATTATTAATTCAGAAGTGCTCATATTTTCGTGAGCATAAATAGTCTCATTAAAAGAATTGATTAAAATGAAAGACATAAATAAATTAAAAAGATTCATACCAGCAATGGCAAAATTTCGACCGCTTGAATTGCCAGTTAATTCATAAGGTGGTTCAACTTCATCTTCATAAAAAACAATTTTGCCACCTTTAAATTCATCACTAGCTTTATTCATTAAATCTGTAAATTCTGCTACAACATAGCCTTCTTCTGTAATTTCTAATTCACCATTAAATTTAACAGCATATTCAGCTAATCGAGCTTCGGCTTCTTCGAAAGATAAACCCGTTAAAGCAACTATATGACCTGCTGTAATTCTGCCATTGTTTTGTCTGATGAAAGCAATTGCTTCTTTTGCATCTTCTAATGGATCGTATTTTGGTCTTTCAGGTCCAAAAACAAAGCTAAATACTGATTTTACAAAGCCTTTCCCTCTATTTTTTTCGGGCTGATATGTTTTGTATCTATAACCATAATCATCATATCTATAAGAAATATCACGAGTAATTAAAGAAAATGTATAAGCATCTAAAATCCCTCTAAATAAACCACCTAAAATAGAACCAATATCGATTTTAGAGTCTCTATCGCTACTTCTTCCAGCGAATATTATTGCTATTAGGATTAATATAAATATAACTGTATAAAATATTAAAATTATTCCAATAGATGCTTTATATACTATTTGGAAGCCCTTCCATAAGACTTCTAAAACATTTTGTAATATTTCTTTTATAGTCTTTTTCCCGCGTCTAAAAAAAGGATATTTAAATATAAATTGGATTTGCCCCGTCTCGTTATCCATTGTAACTCTAGCTTCGTATAATTCGATTAATCGGCTAAGAGCGTCTTTTACCTGCTCTAAAGGATAACCCGTAGTAGCCGAAGCATCAGCAGGGGATATTTTACCCTTAGACTTTTTAATTAATCTTTCTAAATCATTTACGACTTTTTCGTCTGCTAATTTTGTCTTCATATTTTTATTATTTTTAAAATTTTATAAATTTTATATTTTAAAACGAAAGTAAAAATAAATTAATTAAAAAATGAATAATTTAAAATATATCATTATCTTTATATATGTATTATTTGGAATTAATCCTTTATTTACAAAGGATTGTTACAAAGAAATACATTCTAAACATTTTATTTATGGTATGCCACTGGGCGTGCCTGAATATAATGATTTAATTATAAGAGATTCGTATGCATTATCGAGTAATGACAGCACTAAGTTTGCTGATTGGGTTGCTTATTACTTAGATTCTGCTACAATAATAGGCAATTCTATAGAAAGAAGCTGGAGTGCAGAACCTTGGCTTAGTGAAGATGAAACTTTAGAACCCGCAGATTACAAAGATGCTAATAAAATATATAAATATGATAGGGGACACCAAGCTCCACTTGCAAATTTCAAAGGTAATCGTGATATAGAAACTACTAATTATTTATCTAATATAACTCCACAAAAAGCTGACTTAAATCAAGGAATGTGGAAAATTCTCGAAGATTTCGAAAGGAAATTAGCTTTAAAATATAAAAAAATATGGGTTATGACTGGACCTATCTACGAAAATGAAATGCCATCATTACCAAATGCCGATGAACCACATAAAGTTCCAAGTGCTTATTGGAAAATTATTTCTATTCCTATCAATAATGAAGAAATTAAAGTTTTATCATTTATTATGGATCAAAATACTCCACGCAAAAGCGAATTGCAAAAATATTTGGTTAATCTATTAGAAGTGGAAAGAAGAACCAAGTTAACTTTTTTTAATGATTTAGATCAAAATATTAAAAGTAAATTGATTAATAAAATAGATATTGAATTTTTTGAAAATAATTTTAATTCCAAATAATTAATGAAAAAAGAGAAAAAAACTATCGAAATTACTCTCGATTCAATAGCTTTCGAAGGTAGTGCTGTTGGAAGAATTGATGGTAAAGTATATTTTATAAAAAATGCAGTTCCTGGCGATAAAGTAGTTTCTGTAATAACAAAATCAAAAAAAAATTTTGCAGAAGGATATCTTGAAAAAATTATTACACCATCAAAATTTAGAGTAGATCCGAAATGCAAATATTTTGGGGAATGTGGTGGATGTAACTGGCAAAATTTAGAATACCATAAACAATTAGAATGGAAGAAACAAAACGTAATTGATGCATTCGAACGCATAGGAAATTTCTATAATCTGGAAATTTTAGATACAATTGGTTCTCATCAAGTCTATAATTATCGTAACAAAATGGAATTTTCTTTCGGAGCTAATAGATGGCTTAGAAATGTAGAAATTTCTAATAATGAAGCGTTAATTAATAAAGAATTTGCTTTAGGACTTCATATATCGGGAAGGTTTGACAAAATAATTGATTTAGAATATTGCGAATTACAAAATCAGTATGCTAATGAAATTTTAAAATATATAAAGACTAAAAGTTTAAAAGAGAAAATATCGGCTTATAATTTGAAAAATCATAGCGGTTTTCTAAGAAGTTTAATTATAAGGTATTCCTTGTACCAAGATAGTTTTATGATCATTTTAATTACTAATCAAATTAATAATCAAAACGAAGAATTATTTTTAAATGATTTATCAAATAATTTAATTAATAAATTTAATAAAATTTCTAATTTAGTATATGCTATAAATATTTCAAAAAATCCTGTAGCGATTGATTCAATTAATATAATCTATGGTGATGGATATTTTTATGAGAAAATATTAGATATTAAGTATAAAATTTCTCCTTTTTCTTTTTTTCAAACAAATTCATATCAAATAAATAATTTTATTAGTAAAATATTAGAGTTTGCTAACATTAATGTTAAAGATATAGTATGGGATTTATTCTGTGGTGCTGGCTCTATTACTTTACCTGCTGCTAAACAATGTGAATTCATTTATGGAGTGGAATTATCTAATTCTGCAATAATTGATGCCAATTTCAATAAAGAATTGAATAATATATCTAATGTTGAATTTTTAAATATAGATCTAAATAATAAAAATAGTTTAAATCAATTAAACAGCCTTCCATATCCTGATATAGTTATTTTAGATCCTCCAAGAGCAGGATTGAGTTCACATCTAATTGATTATATTAATAAAATTAAGGTAAAAAAAATTGTTTACGTTAGTTGCAATCCTACTACTCAAGCCCGTGATTGCAAACTTTTAAACGAAAATTACGAAATAATAAAATTGCAACCTGTAGATATGTTCCCGCATACATATCATATTGAAAATATTGCTTTGTTAATCTTGAAGGCGTAAAATGAATTTATCAGAATTAGAATTTAACATATCAGAAATTTTTTACTCTATCCAGGGTGAAGGCACCAGAATGGGGGAAAGATGTGTATTTGTAAGAATGCAAGGATGCCTTTTGCGATGCTCTTGGTGCGATACTCCCTATGCTTTAGACTTAAAACATAAAGAAATAAAGATGAATGGCTTAGAATTATATGATCAAATAAAGCAATATCAATGCAAATTCGTTGAATTTACAGGCGGAGAGCCACTAGAGCAACCAAATATAATTTATATAATTAATAAATTATTAAAAGAAGACTATACAGTTGCCATAGAAACTGCAGGGTACAAAGATATTAGTATTCTCGACAATAAAGTAATTAAAATTATGGATATAAAATGCCCCGACTCAAAAATGAGCAATAAAAATAATTATAGAAATATTGATTATTTAACAAAAAATGATGAATTAAAATTTGTGATAGCCTCCGAGAATGATTATCTATGGGCTAAAGAATTGATTTATAAATATAAATTAGATAATATTGTAAATTGTATTTTATTTTCTCCAGCCTTTGGATTAATTAATTACAAAGACCTTGCAGAATGGATATTAAGAGATAATCTAAATGTAAGATTTCAAATTCAATTACATAAATATATTTGGACACCTAATACAAGAGGTGTATAAAAATTTATTTGGAGATTTAGTTTAATTAGTCTATTTTTGTATTTAGATAATTAACTAAATACAAAAATATGAATTTAAGAAAAAAATCCGAAATATTCAAAGCACTATCTGAACCTAATAGAATTAGAATATTATTAATGCTCTTAAAAAAGCCTTTGTGTGTTTGCGAGATAACAAGTATACTTGGATTATCAACTGCTACAGTATCAAACCATTTATCTATTTTGAGAAATAGTGGATTTATTATTGACGAAAAGCATAGTAAATGGATAAATTATAAAATTAATAAGCAAAATGATAATCCAATAATTAAAAATATACTTGATAATTTAATTGAATGGTTTAAAGAAGATATTCAAATTAAGAGTGATTTAGAATCTGTAATAATTGTGGATAGATATTCTATTAGTTGTAATACAAAAATTGTATTAGAAGAACAAGGAATTTAATTTTATGGAATGGAAAAAAGAAATAAAAATTTTTATATATTTATCATCAGCATTTATAATCTTTTATAATTTACCAATAGGTGAAGGAAGATTTAATAATGCAATTTTCGAGTCATTAGAATTAATGAAATGGTATACAAGAGAACATGTAATTCTTTGTCTTTTACCTGCCTTTTTTATAGCAGGAGCAATAGGTGTGTTTGTAAAACAAGAATCTGTAATGAAGTATTTAGGACCAAAAGCTGATAAAAGACTTGCTTATGCTGTAGGGTCAGTATCGGGATCAATTTTAGCAGTTTGTTCTTGTACTGTATTACCTTTATTTAGCGGTATTTACTTAATGGGAGCAGGATTAGGTCCGGCAATAGCTTTTTTATATTCGGGACCTGCTATAAATGTAATGGCAATCATTTTATCAGGTAAAGTATTGGGAATAGATTTAGCTATAGCACGTTCTTTTGGTGCAATTTTATTTTCAATAGTAATTGGCTTAATTATGGCTTACATTTATAGAAAAGAAGAATTAGAAAAAATAAATGCCACAATGCAATTACCTGAAATAATTGTTGAAAGACCATTATGGAAAACATCTGTATTTTTTGCATTAATGATTTTAATTTTAATTTTTGCAAATTTGGCAAAACCTGAGGAAAGTTATGGAATATGGTATTTATTATATAATTTTAAATGGTATATTACCTCAATTATTGGAATTATATTTGGAATAATTCTAATTTTTTGGTACGGAGCTTCTAAATATAAGTTATTATTAGTATCTATTTTGACAATTATATCAATATTGACATTTGATAATCCAAGTTTTCCTTTTTTGATTGCAATAATAGGAATTAGTTATGTTGCATTAACAGGCAATGAAGAATTAAAAGGTTGGTTCGATAGTAGTTGGTCTTTTGCAAAACAAATCACTCCATTATTGTTCGCAGGTGTTTTAATAGCTGGATTTTTGCTAGGTAGACCAGGGTTTGAAGGTATTATACCATCTATATGGATTAATAATTTAGTAGGTAGTAATTCTTTATTATCAAATTTCATTGCAAGTGTTGTTGGTGCTTTTATGTATTTTGCTACATTAACAGAAATACCAATTGTTCAGGGATTAATGGGTTCAGGTATGGGAAAAGGTCCAGCATTGGCTTTGTTATTAGCTGGTCCAGCGCTATCTTTACCAAGTATTCTTGTAATTAAAAGTGTAATAGGTTGGCAAAAAACAATTGTTTATGTAAGTCTAGTAATAATTTTTTCTACTTTATTAGGATATATCTTTGGTAATCTGAGGTAATTATGTTTAATAAATCATTCTTCTTCATACTTTTATTAACATTTATTACAAGTATTTATCTATTTCCTAAAAATAATAATATAGAAATAGAAGTTTACTACTTCCACGCAACAGCTCGCTGCGAAGGATGTTTGAAGATTGAAAGTTATACCTATTCTAGCTTAAATAAATATTTCAAAAAAGAAATTAATAATGGATTAATAAAAATTAAAAGTATAGATTTCTTATTACCTGAAAACGAACATTATAGCCAGAAATATAATTTTGATGCTCAAACATTGATTGTAAGTAAAAAAATTGATGGCAAAGAAATAGTTTGGAAAAATCTCGACAAAATATGGGATTATTCTTCAAATTATTCTAAATATAGTAGATATATCAAAAATGAAATAAATAATCTTCTAAAAAATTAAGAGGTGGAAAATGTTAAACATAAAAATTTTAGGAACGGGATGTGCTAAATGCGAAGCACTCGAAAAAAAAGTAAGAAATGTATTATCTAAAAATAATATCTCCGCACAGGTAGAAAAAGTTACTGACTTAAAGCAAATTATGAATTATGGTGTTTTAATGACTCCTGGTTTAGTAATTAATGAAAAAGTAATGAGTTTCGGGTCTATTCCACCTGAAAATCAAATTTTAGAGTGGGTAAAACAAGGGATTTAGATATGAAAAAAATATATTTATTCTTTTTTTTCATTTTAAATATTAATATATCGATTTTTGCGAATCCTCAACAAGATACCAATGCTATAATAACTTTTATCGAAATTGGCTCTACCCATTGTATTCCTTGCAAACAGATGAAACCGATTCTAAAGTCGATTGAAAATAAATATAAGAGTCAGATTAAAGTAATTTTCTATGATATTAATGTAGACAAAGAAAAAGTAAAAAAATATAATGTAAAATTAATACCTACTCAAATTTTTTTAAATTCAAAAGGGGAAGAAATTCATCGTCATCAAGGTTTCTATCCCGAAAAAGAAATTGATAAATTTCTTAAAAAACAAGGTTTAAAAATTAAAGTTTAATAAAATGATTGAAAATATATTTACAATTCTAACAGAATTGTTGTATGAAAATTTATTTATAGCAATATTATCAGCATTCGTTTGGGGATTATTAAGTATATTATTAAGTCCTTGTCATTTATCGAGCATTCCGCTTATTATTGGATATTTAAGTTCTTATGATAATCTAAATATTAAAAAATCGATTACTTTATCTTTTGCATTTGCAATAGGTATTCTAATTACAATTGCAATGATTGGATTAATAACTTACTCATTAGGTAGATTAATGGGAGATGTAGGTATAGTAGGTAATTATTTAGTTGCAATAGTATTTTTTGTAGTTGGATTATATTTATTAGATGTCATTAAATTATCTTTTGGGAATGGTATTAATGTAGGTAAATCTAATAGTAAAGGATTATTATCTGCTTTAATACTTGGTTTATTATTTGGTATAGGATTAGGTCCCTGCACTTTTGCTTTTATGGCTCCGATATTGGCTATTGTATTTCAATTTGCAAGTGATAAACCTTTTTATTCATTTTCATTATTATTATCATTTGCTCTAGGTCATATAATTTTAATTGTAGTTGCTGGCTCTATGGTAAATTTAGTTCAAAAGTATCTTTATTGGTCGGAAAAATCTATAACAAATAAAGTCATTAAAAGAATTTGTGGTTTATTAGTTATTATAGCTGGTTTTTATTCTATATATATAACATTATAATTTAATTAATTATCTTTTATTAGTAATTATAAATTATGTTGTTTGACGCTCTAATAATTAATTTTAAAAGTACTTGCGGAGGATGAGGGACTCGAACCCCCAAGTGGTCACCCACGGCGGTTTTCAAGACCGCTGCCTTACCAATTAGACTAATCCTCCGTAGGTTCATCTAAGAAATACAAAAATGCTAAATATTGAGGAAATTACCAAAAAATTTTTTTTAAAAAATTTTTTAAAAAAAAAATTATTTTCTTGCATTTATTATCAATAACTTATATCTTTGCTTTAAGGGGGATTATTAATTTAAGCATAAAGAAGGAAGAAATCCTCTATGATTTCTTCAATTATAAAATTAAACAATATTTGTAAGTGTATTATTTCCAATGATTTAGGAGAAGTTGATAAAACTTTAGATATTAGATATATTTTGATTTTAATTACATATAAGTAAAATTTCAGCTATTTTATATATAAAAATTGGGGGGAAACTTTTTGAACAAGCTGAAAAAACGCATAAATACTATACCTATAATTTTAATAATTATTTCGTTGCTTATTATTCTAAGCGTGGTTCTATATATTTATTCTAATAAATGGTCAGAAAATAAGCCAATATCAGGAATTATTATTGAAAATAATAATTATGTTTCTAAAAATGAAATCCTATCAAAAATCAATAACTATATAAAATCAAAAACAAAAAAAGAAATTAATTTAGATACGGTTTCCACATTAGTCAAACAAATAAAGTATATCAATACAGTAAAATCTTTTTATGGATTAAATGGAGAATTAAAAATCTACATAGAGGAAAGAATTCCTATTGCATATGTAATAAATACAAACAATCAATTATTAGCAATTGATAAAGATGGGATTATTTTTGAAAACCCAAACATACTAAAATATAGTAATTTACCAATTTTATATATAAATAATAATTTTGATAAAATTAAATTTCAAAAAATACTAAATTTTCTTAGTTTCAAAAATCATAATACAATTGATGTATTTAATCTATTTAATGAATTTTATGTTTTGGATGACTTTAGAATTTTAAAAGCTAAAGAAAGACTTTACAATTTGAATATAATTTTATCAACCGAAAATGATTTAATTACACAATTTAACAATTATTTAAATTTTATAAATTTAATAAATAATGATAATAAAAATAATATCAATTACTTGGATTTGAGATGGAAATCCCAAGTAATTGTAAGTTACAAAAATTTAATTTGAAAAAGAATTTAAAGGTAAATTATGTCTGATTTTACAAGAAATGAAGATATATCTGTAGGTCTCGATATTGGTTCGTCGAAAATTTGTTTGATTATAGCAAGTAAAGATAAAAAAACTAATGAAATTAAAATATTAGGGATAGGTATTACTAATTGCGATGGTTTATCAAGAGGAGTTATTACCAATATCGAAAAGACTTCTAATTCAATTCAAGAAGTTGTAAGACAAGCAGAGCAACAATCAGGGATTAAAGTAAAAGAAGTAATAATAGGATTTGCAGCAGACCATATTATTAGTCAGATCCAAAAAGGTATAATATCAATAACAAATCCTAATAGAGAAATTACAAAAGATGATGTAAATCGTTTAGTAGAAGATACTAAAAAATATCAACTTCCAGCAGATAGAAGAATTATCGAATCAATACCTCAAAGTTTTATATTAGATAATCAAAACGAAATTTACGATCCAGTAGGAATGAGTGGTGTAAGGCTCGAATCTAATGTTATGATAATTACAAGCTTAAATAGTCCACTCGAAAATCTGGAAAAAGCAGTAGAGCGTGCTAATCTAAAAGTTAAAGATATAGTACTATCTCCATTAGCAGCTGCAGAGTCTACTCTAATCAAAGAAGAAAAAGATTTAGGAGTAGCGTTAATAGATATTGGAGCTGGAACTACTGATATAGCAATCTATAGTGACAGTATACTTAGATATGTTTCATCCTTTGGAGTTGCAGGTAGAAGTATTACAGATGATATAAGAAAAGTGTTGCAAGTGCTACAAAAAGATGCTGAAAATATCAAAAAGCAATATGGATATATTCATACCGATAAAGACACTGAAGACCGCAAAATTACATTACCTGGTATAGGTGGTAGACCTCCAAAAGAGTTTTCTAAATTATTCTTATCTCAGATAATTACAGCTCGTGCCGAAGAAATATGTCAATTTATATTATTAGAATTAAAAAAATCTAATTACTACGATAAATTGGGCGAAGGGGTTGTTATTACAGGTGGTACAAGCCTTTTAAATGGTTTCGATGAATTATTAAGTAATGTATTAAGACTTCCGGTCAAAATTGGAATACCTTCGGGAATTTCAATTTATGGTTTATCTCAAGAAATTCAAAATCCTATATATTCTGTTAGTGTAGGACTTGCACTAATGGGATTTAAGAAATATAATGGTAATGAAATTCAAAATATCGAAACTAATAAAAATACAAAAATGGTATTTGCCGATGATGAGATCAATACTCAAAACAAAGAAAATATAGAAGTAATTGAGAAAGAAGATAAGAAAAAAGAAGATAAAAAAAGTGGTTTCGATAATTTTATAGATAAATTGAAAACAACATTAACTAACTTATAAATTTATTAACAAATAGAGGATTAATTATGCCTATAGGAATTGCTACAGAATTAGATATCTCCTCAATTATTGCTGTTGTAGGTGTAGGTGGTGGTGGCGGAAATGCTATTAATAATATGATTGAATCGGGATTTAATAATGTTCTATATTTAGCAACAAACACTGATAAACAAGCATTAGACAAAAATAAAGCACCTTATAAAGTGCAATTAGGAGATTTAGGCGCAGGTGGTAAACCTGAAATTGGTGAAAAAGCAGCCAAAGAAAATTTAGAAAAATTCAATGAATTTTTTAAAAACGTCGAGATGGTCTTTATTACTGCTGGAATGGGTGGTGGTACCGGAACTGGTGCGGCTCCTGTTATAGCCAAATATGCTAAAGATATGGGTAAGTTAGTAGTAGGTATTGTAACAAAGCCCTTTGAATGGGAAGGTAAAGCAAGAAATGAAAAAGCAAAAGAAGGAATTGCCAAACTTCGGGAATGTGTAGATGCCCTAATTGTAATACCAAATCAAAAATTATTAGAAATTGTCAACTCTGATGTATCTTTCATTGAAGCATTCAAAAAAGTAGATGATGTTCTACTTAATGCAACTAAGGGGATTTCAGATATTATTTCTAATACGGGTATAGTAAATGTAGACTTTGCCGATGTAAAATCAATTATGTCTGATATGGGCGATGCTATAATGGGTGTAGGTCGTGGTACTGGCCAAGATAGAGCAAAAATCGCTGCTAATAATGCAATACATTCTCCATTACTCGATGGTATTACTATAAGAGGTTCTAAAGGAGTATTAATTAATATAACTGGCAATGCAAATCTAACTATGACAGAAGTATCAGCTGCTGTTAGTCTAATTAGAGATGAGGTAGGAAACGATGCTAATATTATTCACGGCGTAGTAATAAACGAAGATTTAAAGGATGAGATAGTTGTAACTGTTGTTGCAACTGGCTTTAAAAATGAACAGTCTAAACCAAAAGTTGAAAATATTAAGCTTAATGGAATTGATACTAAATCAAAAACAATTAATACTCAATATAAAGCTCCAATTGTGAATTCACAATTTTATGAAAATAATATTAAAGAAGAAAAAACTGTAGAAATTCCTATTTTAGCAACAGTTGAAAATAATGATGTACCTAAAGGCGAGGAAAATCTAAAAAAATTTGATATTCCTGCAATCATTAGGAAACAAGGTTTTGATGTATCTAATTATGGTGCCGACATAATGGCAAGGTACCAAAGAAATAATCATAATAATTTTACTGCTATTAGCTAATCAATTTATAAAGCTGCTTCTTTTGATGAAAATAAGAAGCGGCTTTTTTATTTTAATATCTTGAAAATATATTATTTAGACTTAATTTATTATTTTTACATACTTGAATTTATCATAAAGTATAAAAAATGAATGTTAGAGTTAGATTTGCACCATCGCCAACAGGATATTTGCATGTAGGTGGACTTAGAACCGCATTATATAATTATTTCTATGCTCGCAAAAACAATGGAAAAATGGTTCTCAGAATCGAAGATACTGACCAATCTCGATATGTAGAAAACGCAGTAGAAAATCTAATTTTATCACTTAAATGGGCTGGAATATATTATGATGAAGGTCCTGATAGTGGTGGAAATTATGGACCTTATATTCAATCCCAACGTTTAGATATTTATAAAAAATATGCACTAAAGTTAATCGAAAATGGTAAAGCTTATTATGCCTTTGATACTGAAGAAGAATTACAAGAAATGAGAAGTAGAAACGAAACTGCTTTTTCTACAAAATACAATAGATTAAGTATGAAAAATCAGTTTACTTTAGGTAATGATGAAACAAAAAAATTAATTGAAAAAGGACAAAAATATGTAGTAAGATTGTATGTTCCTTATGATGAAGAAATTACATTTAATGATATCATAAGGGGTGAAATTACTGTAAACACAAATGACATAGATGACCAAATCTTATTAAAATCTGATGGATATCCAACTTATCATCTTGCAAATGTTGTAGATGACCATTTAATGGAAATAACGCACGTTATAAGAGGTGAAGAATGGTTACCATCTACCCCAAAACATATATTACTTTATAACTCATTTGGATGGGAATTACCACAATTTGCCCATTTACCACTATTATTGAATAAAGATAAAACTAAATTAAGTAAGAGACAAGGTTCTGTAGCCGTAGAAGATTATATTCAAAAAGGATATTTAAAAGATGCCTTTGTTAATTTTATTGCTTTATTAGGTTGGAACCCTACAGGCGATAGGGAAATATACGATTTTAATGAACTTATTGCTTATTTTAATCTTGAAAAAGTCAATAAAGGCGGAGCTGTATTTGACATTCAGAAATTAGATTGGATGAATCAACAATACATTAAAAAATCAGATAATACCTATTTAGCAGAATTATTAATGATTGAAATAGAAAAACAAGGCAAATACAAAATAGATTTAGATTATTCAATTAAATTAATTAAACTATTTAAAGAAAGAATTACATTTATTTCTGATATTCTAAATAATGCTGATTATATGTTTAACTCTGATTACGAAATTGATAATGAATTTTTACAACAAAAATGGAATAAAGATTCTTTAGCTCTTGTAAAACCACTTATAGAAACTTATAGATTGATAGAAGATTTCAATCATACTATTTTAAGTCAGACTACAAAAGAATATATTACTTCAAAAGGGAAAAAACTATCAGATATTATTCATATTATTAGGTTAATTATTACAGGTAAATCATCTGGTGCTGGAATGTTCGAAACAATGGAAGTATTAGGAAAAGAAGAATGTATTTTACGTTTCGAAAAATTTATCGAGAAATATAAAATTAATGATTAAAAAAATATTAATATTATTATTTATGTTATTAGCTTCTTGCAAAACACAAGAAGTGCAAGAATGTAGTATCAATGTATACGATGGTATTACATTGGAATGGGGTTATTATATCTCAAAATTAAACAAGAGTGAATATTACTCCTTATCAAATAATCAAATTATTAATCATAATCTTAAAACAGATAATAATATAAATATTTTAAAACAAATAAAAATATCGAAAAATTTAAATTGTTATATTTTATCTAAAGCAACAAACTTGTTCTTAAAAACTCAAACATTAAATGTTCCTGCTGATTCTAATCATTTTATGATTTATAGAAATAATAAGTCGGGAGTAGAACTAAGGTTTCTCTGGAATCCATTACATACAAATAAAGGAAATCAAGAATTCAAAGAATTATACCAGGAATTTAATAATTTAATTATCGAGAAGGAATTTCAAAAATGAAATTAATGGTGGTTGATGATAATCAAGAATTTGCATCTACAATGTCAGAAATTGTAGAATCTTTTGGGTATAAAACACAACAAATATATTCGCCCAATGCAGCAATTGATTATTTTTTCAGACACAATGATAATATATTAGGAATTTTTCTTGATATAGAGTTTAGCAACAGTAATGATATAAATGGAATTGATTTATTAGAAAAATTTAGAAAGAGCAATCCAACTATACCTGTAGTAATGATTACAGGTAAAGGCACGATAGATAGTGCTGTAAAAGCTACTAAATTGGGTGCAGCTAATTTTATCGAAAAAAGTTTAGTTTCGAAAGATAAAATCAAATGGTTGCTAGATACAATTTTGCCATATTCTTTTAAGAATGATGTAGGATTATTTTTAAAGGAAAATGAAATTATAGGACGAAGCAAGCAAATAATGGAAGTAGGTGATGCTATTATTAGATATGGTAGAACAGATCTAAATGTATTAATAAATGGTCCAACAGGAACAGGTAAAAAATTAGTTGCAAAAGCACTTCATAATGCAAGTAGAAGAAGTAAACAGCCTTTTGTAACAGTTGATATTCCAAATATTGCTTCTGAAATTTTTCAAAGTGAATTATTTGGGCATATTAAAGGTGCTTTTACAGGTGCTAACGAAACCAAAAAGGGACTGTTTCACGAAGCAAATAATGGTACATTATTCCTTGACGAAATTGGAGAATTAAATATTAATTTACAATCAAATTTACTTATTCCAATTGAAGAAAAAATAATTAGAAAAGTAGGTGCAACTCAAAAAGAAGAAATTAACATAAGGTTTATATCCGCAACAGATAGAAATTTAATAGATTTAATGAGCCAGAATAAATTTAGAGAGCAATTATATCATCGTCTAAGAGAATGCGAAATAGAATTAGCCCCATTAGATGAACGTAAAGAAGATATTCCCGATATTGTTTCTTATTATTTACGTAAACATAACGAAGAACTAAATGACAATAAAGTATTTTTGCCCGATGCAATTGATTATCTAATTGAACGAAAATGGCCAGGTAATGTTAGAGAGTTAGTAAGCTTAATTAAATTAGTTTGCCAAACAACTCTGAAGGATGAAATTAATGCGGGTGATATAAAGAAAAATCTAAAGGATGATACAGTTTCTATTAATGTACCACAACAGCCTGAACATATAGAAGGTGACCTAAAGAATGCTGCAGAAATTGCTAAAAAATTAAAAATTATAGAAGTTCTACAAGAATTAAATGGAAATATTAGCAAGGCTGCTGTTTTATTAGGTGTAAGTAGAGAAACACTTCACAATAATATAAAAAAATTTCATATCAATGTAGATGAATACAGAGTAAAAAAGACTACAAAATAAAAAAGGGCTGTCTTAAAAGTCAGAATTGATGTTATTCCCGAGTAATTGGGAATCCATAATTCTTCTCCCAAACTAGATTCTAGCCTTAGCGGGAATGACAAATTATTAAAATTTTCAAGTTATGAGACAGCCACTTTTTCAATCAAAATTTTTCTATTTAAATTTTATTGAAGCTACTGATTTTTCAAATACTGGCAAATAATCTTTTGCTTCATCAATAAACCAATTAAGAGTAATTCTATATAAATGTTTGTTATGTACGATGAAATAAGCTCTACCACTAACTTTTCCCGCTGGTTTATAATTAATGAAGTATGCTTCTTTTCCATCTAATGTAGTTTTAGTAGGCGAAGCAGCACCAGGTAAAGTAGATTTCAATTCATCAACTATTGCTTTTAATTCTTTATTCTTAGAATCAAACATCTCAATTTTAATGTAGCTATCGCCACGTCTTTTGCCTAAGAAACTCCAAGATTTCAATGCACTAGCAGATTTGCCAATATTTTCTAAACCGAAATTGTCGGGTATTCCAATTGTAAATCCGTCACCTTCTCTTGTATCTAAATTTTGTGATGGTGGTTCTGCTTCTACTATCTTAGTTACAGTATCAACTCTTTTTTCTGATGCTGTTGCTAATTTCAAACTTGAAATAATTTCATCAATTTGAGATTTGTAAGTTTCGTAGGTATTATCGAAGCATTCAATAGTTAATGTTGTAGCTCTTTTGTTGTCTTTGGTTGCTGCTATTATAATACCATTGAACATACCGCCATCTAATTCGAATGAATATACTAATTTTTTACCTTGAACACCATCTACTGTAATATTGGCTTCATCATAAAATTCTGGTCCAAAAATTTTAGATTTTGCTATTACAGTATCTATCGTTATTACAGAATCTATTGGAGTCACTACTAAATCAATTTTTGCTCCAGGAAATCCTTTTGAATCGTATTTATTAAATCTACTTTTTACAGATTCGTGCGAAAATACAGCAAATCTAGCTCCTGGAACAATAGTTTTAATCCAATTTGATGGATACTTTAAAGAAAAATTTGTAATATTATCGTTGTATGTTTCTAAAGAAGTAATTTCTACGGGTTTAGGACCTCTATCACAGCTTAATAAAGCTATAATTAAAAAAAATATAATGAGAAAAATACTAAACTTAATTTTCATAAATTATTCTCCTAAAAGTTTGAAAAAAATTTTCAAAATAATATCCAAATATAATATTAAATTTGAAAATCAAAACATTTTATTTAATTATTCAATGCACCTTCTCTTACCCAGGTTTTCATCCCTTGGATGTGATTGTAATTAATTTGTGAGCGTTCAAAATATGTAAAATGTGGTATCTTATTATCAATAATTTGGATTAAATAGCTTTGATCAGGATTACCAGGTATTACTAAACCTGGAATTTTCATTATGGAAAAGTAATCGGTTAAATTAATTCCACCTGCAGAACTCAATCCGTGACAACCTGAATATCCACAGCTATATCTTAGAAAAGGCTGAACGTGTTTAGTAAAACTAACATTTTTTTCTGGAAAGACAATATCATTTAAAGAATCTAATTGATTTGTGCAAGAAAGACCTATAATAATTAAGAAAATTATCAATATTGAAGTGATTATCTTCATTAATAACTCTCTTTATCGCTTGGGAATTTTTTCTCTCTTATATCATTTCCGTAATTAATAACTGATTCTTTGATTAATTCATTTAGATTAGCATATCTTCTTACAAATCTCGGATTAAAGTCTATAGTTAAGCCAAGCATATCTGTATAAACTAATATCTGACCATCGCAGAATGGACCAGCACCAATACCTATTGTGGGTATTTTTAGTTTTTCAGTTATTTTTTTACCTAATAATGCTGGTATTTTTTCTAAAACAATAGAAAAAACTCCAGCTTCTTCTAAAGCAATTGCATCTTGATATATTTGTTCGGCTTCTTCTGGTGTAGTACCCCTTGCTCGATAACTACCATATTGATTTATACTTTGAGGAGTTAATCCTAAGTGACCCATTACAGGTATACCGAAAGTTGTCATTTTATAGATTGCTTCTGTAATTTGCTTTCCACCTTCTAATTTTACTGCATTGCAACCTGTTTCTTTCATAATTCTACCCGCATTAGTAAAAGCTTCGTTTGGCGAAACTTGGTATGTCATAAAAGGCATATCTGCTACAACCATAGCTCTCGATGAGCCTTTACAAACTGCTTTTGTATGATAAATTGTTTCTTCTAATGTTACTGATAAAGTTGTTTCATTACCTTGTATCGTATTACCTAAAGAATCACCTACAAGCAATACATCCACTAAAGCTTCATCGAAAATACGTGCCATTATAGCATCGTAAGCCGTTAAGCAAACTATCTTTTGACCATTTTTTTTCATTTCCCGAAGTCTTTGAGTAGTTACTTTGCGCTTCTCAAAATCGTATGTTTTTACTGTGCTCATTTTAGAATTATTCTTTTTTTAAGTATAAAAATATATTTTCGTATTATATTTAATTTTATTTGGTAAAAAATGTATAATGTTTTTATAGATTATAATATTAATTTATTAGACGAAGTATTAAAAGATATAGCTAATATTACTCTTTTTGATGGTAAAAATCTAACAAATGAAGAACTAATAGATAAAAATTGTGAAATCTTATTTGTTCGTTCTACTATTAATGTTAATGAACAATTATTAAGAAATACAAATGTAAAATTTGTAGCAACTGCTACTACAGGCATAGACCACATCGATCTAGCTTATCTTAATAAAAATAATATAATTTTTTATGATGCAGCAGGCTCAAACTCTAATTCTGTTGCTGAATATGTCTTTTATGTAATACTTAGATGGATAATAGAAAATAAGATTAATTTCAATAAATTAAAAATTGGTATAATTGGTTATGGTCGAATTGGGAAAAAGATAGCAAATTTTTCTCATATTATTAATGCACAGATATTTGTAAATGATCCACCATTAAAAGCAAATAATTATTTATTTCCTGATTATGTGAATTACGTGGAAATTGAAGAACTTTTAGAAAATTGCAATATAATTACCAATCATGTTCCTTTAACATATGACGGAAATTATCCAACATTTAACTTAATAAATTATAATTTACTCAAATTAATAAAAGAAAATTCATTATTAATTCATACTTCTAGAGGTGGTGTTGTAAATGAAAAAGATTTAATTAGCTTATTAGAAAAAGTTAATTTATCTTTAGCTATAGATGTTTGGGAAAATGAACCTAATATTAATTGTAATTTAGTTGAAAAATGTTTTTTTGCTACTCCGCATATAGCTGGATATTCTTATAATGGAAAATTAAATGGAAGTCTAATGATGGCTAAATATTTCGAAGAATATACCAAATTAAAGCCAAATTATGATATTTTTTTAAATGAGTTAAATAAATACAAATATTTATTAATAAGCGGTAATTCTGACTTTTATCATATTTATCAAAAAATTAAAAACAATAGATTGTATGATTTAGATAATGATTTTTTGAAATTTGTTTGTAAAAGTAACTTAGATATAAAATCTGAATTTACTAAATATAGAAAAAAATATCCTATAAGATACGAAACAATTATTTTTTAATGAAATTACAATTCGCTAATTTATTAAGTATAGAATTAGGATTCAAAGCTTTCAATTCGTTAAAATATTCCATTGCTTTAGAATTTTTCTTTTCGTAACAGTATATTTGCCCTAATCTTAAAAGTACTTTTTCTAAAATTTGACTTTCAACATTATTATTACTATAAATCTCGTTTAGTTTTTCTTTAGCTTTTACTAGTTTATTTTCACTAATATCACACTCAGCTAAATAATAAAGAACTTCTGAATATTTATCATCAGATTTTTTAATTTTGGATAATATATCTACTAAAACTTTTCTTGATTTTGTTATTTCTTGCTTTTCGTAATAATCTATTGCTTGCTCTAATAAATTTTTAATACTTAAATCTTCATTTATTATATCACTTTCTTTCGGTGAGTAGTTATTTATTGTGTTATTGGATTTAGATTCTGGCTTTACACTTATTTTAACTTCAGGTAATAAAATATCTATTGTATCATTAGCTAAAATTTCATTATCTGAAGTCTTATTAATTTTAGAATTAGTTGTTTCGATAGGTTTTGCAGTAGGAATTTTTTTAGTAGAGCCAACTTTTACAGTTCTACTAACAGGCGAACAAGAATAAAATAAAATCAAAACTACTAATAAAGTATTAATTCTCATCTTAAATCTATAACTTCCATTTTTTCATTAACTTCAAATTTAAATGTATTATCGTCAGTTTTTACATTTAGATTAATTTGTTCGATTTTTATATTAGTATTTCTAAATTTTTTATAAAGTTTTATCTCTTCAATTTTATTTTTTGAATTTAATATTAAAATAATTTTATCGAATGTGGTATTACTATTATTTTTACTTTTTAAATAAAGTTCAAAGTAAGTTGAACCTTTGGAATTAGTAACTTTATTAAAATCGGTAGGTTCGTAATTATCAATCAATTGAAAAAAAACATTCTCTAACGATGCTGATGATAAATTTTTTACATTACTTATAATTACGTTTTTGTCAATTAATGAATAGTTCCAAATAGTTTTAGAATCACATACAATTAATCTGTCATTTGTAGTAATTTTATAATAATTTCCCTTTTTTGCCAAGATAGATCCACTTAAATTAGGAATATCCAAAGATTTATATTCAATGTAAATAGACTTTATATCTTTAAATTCTTTAACTAAACTATTAAAAACAGAGTTTTTATCTTGAGAATAAAGAAAGTTAAAAGCTAATGATAAATAAATCAATATTTTAATTAATTTTTGCACTTAAAGGTCCCCTTAATCCCGAAAATCTTGTTAATTTTGCTTCAACGAAACCAATAGGTATTCTTGTTGCTACTTTTACAGGTATTTTTCTTTCGTCATCGCTTAGCCAAACGAATATATTACCTTCGCTTTTAAACAATCCACCTTCTACTACCATCGGCTCTATAACTATACATTTAAATTTTCCCGCATCTACTTCAATAGTTTCACGTCCTTTAATTCTAACACCTAAGTTATAAGTTGTATCATCAAAAAAATTTTTTAAATAAAATACTGAATCTTTTTTAAAACTTTTCAAATCCAAAGTTCTAACATAATAAAAAGCAGATACTATATCGTGAACATACTCAGGTACTTCGTATGATTTATTTCCAACAATAGCAAGATTGTTAAATTGATCGAACTTTGCTGTAAAATCTCTTTTATAATTGCCTTCTCGAATTTTTTGCTCAAATTCCCATGGGAAGATTCCACCTACATCTATCACAGAGCGATATTGATCTCTTACTCTATATAGCCAATCAAGGCTTTCTAAAGATTTAACTTGAAATCTTACATCATAACATTGTCGATTATTTACCATTACTGGCTCGGGCAATATATGGAAATAACCCGTCCCAGCAGTAATAAATTTGTATCCTACTTTATATTCTAATCTTTCGCCGAAGCCATAAGCTTCGTTAGGCACATAACGAAAGTTTTTTTGATTACTATTAGCGATAATTCGTAAATTTAAAAATAAAAGAATTATCAATAAATTAGAAATAATAAAATATCTAATCAATTTATTCTTAAAAAAAATATATTTGGCATTATAAATCATATAAACATAAACAAATTAACAATTAATTTGACGGAATATAAAAATAATAGTTTCTAAAGAGAAAAAATGAGGAAATAAAAATTAATTTATTAATCTAAATTTCATAATTCTTTGCGGAGAAGGAGGGATTCGAACCCTCGATACAGATATACTGTACAACGGTTTTCGAGACCGCCCCATTCAACCACTCTGGCACCTCTCCAACTTTTACAAATATAATAAATCATATGTAAATATCTTCTTCTATTGTTTCATAAATATTTAAATAACTTTCATAACGTTCTATATCTATCTTACCACTTTCTACTGCTTCAATTACTGCACAATCTGGTTCGTGAATATGTGTACAAGGCTTATACTTACAATTTGGATAATATGGGTCGAAGTCGTGGAAATGAAAAGATAAATTTAATCTATCAATATCCCATAAGGCAAATTCGCGTATTCCTGGCGAATCAATCAAAAAAGTATTAATTCCTAATTTTATCATTCTTACGAAGCTTGTCGTATGCTGTCCTTTTTGAGTTCGTTCGCTTATTTCTTGAACTTTTTGTATTTCTTTTCCATTTAATTTGTTTACTAAACTAGACTTTCCCACTCCTGATGGACCAAAAAACAAAGTTGTTTTGTCCGTTAAGAATAATTTAAGCTCATTTAAACCATTGTCTTTTACAATACTTGTAAAGAAAATTGGAATATCTAAATTTTGATATATTTTAAAGTCATTTTTTAATTGTTGTTTTTTACGGATTAAATCAATTTTATTTATACAAATTGCAGGCTTTACTAAACCTATTTCCGATGCAACTAATAACCTGTCTATTATTTTTTTGTTATATTGTGGTTCTAAAGCTGATTGAAAAATTAATATTTGGTCTAAATTAGCTGCAATTACGTGTTCAGAATATTTTTTACCTGCAGCTTTCCGAGAAAATTTTCTAATTCTATCATAAATTTTGACAATTCTACCTGTTGTTGAAGCATTATCTTTAAAGATACCAACATTATCCCCAACAGCTACTACAGTAGAATTTTTATAAGGTGTGTCAATAATCCCAGATACCACACATTCTATAATTTCATCTTCTGATATTGCTACTACTACTGTTTTACCAATTACCGATAAAACCTTACCGTTAATTAAATTATTATTTTCGTTTGAAGTTTTAATTAACTTAGATTGATTTTTAATTTTTAATTTTTCTCTCTTAGAATATTTATCTAAATCCTTTAAATATCTCATAAATTGTCAAAAAAATTAAATAATATGAAAAAAATTACACACTTTATTTGAAAATAACAAAAAAAATAAATATATTTGTCTAAATTATAATTAATCTTTTTTATATTTTGAATTATAGATGGACTTTTAGGAAATATGATGATGATACTACTGTACAAAAATTAGCAAAATCACTAAAAATACCAAAAAGCTTGGCTTACGTTCTGGCTGCAAGAGGTTTTACAGTTGAGAAAGATATAGAACACTTTTTTAGGCCGTTGTTAGAAGAACTACACAATCCATATCTAATGAAAGATATGGAAAAAGCAGTTGAAAGAATAATAAAAGCTGTACGAAGCCAAGAACTAATTTGGATACATGGTGATTATGATGTCGATGGTACAGCTAGTACATCTATGATCTGCCAATTTATCAATGAAATTGGTGGAATTGCAGAATATTATATACCTGATAGATTCGAAGAAGGTTACGGTTTATCCAAAAAAAGTATAAAATTAGGCAAAGATAAAGGAGCAAAAATCCTTTTAACAGTTGATGTTGGAATTACTTCATATGAGCAATTAGAATATGCAAAAGAATTAGGTCTCGATACTATAATTTGCGATCATCACGAGCCAGGTCCTATTATGCCCAATGCTTTTGCAATTTTAGATCCTTTAGTTCCTGGTTGCACTTATCCTTTTAAATCATTAGCTGCATGCGGTGTTACTTTTAAGTTAATTCAAGCAATTTGTATTAAGTTAAATATCGAATATAAAGCTTATGAATACTTAGACTATGTTGCTATATCTTCGGCTGCTGATATGGTGCCATTAATTGGAGAAAATAGGATATTAGTTCATTATGGACTTAGATTATTAAATTCTAATCCAAGACCTGGATTGTATGGACTAATTCATTGTACTGGTCTTAAATTAGGTGGTATTACAGCTTCGAATATCGTTTATGCTGTAGCTCCTTTAATAAATGCAGCAGGTAGACTTGGTGATGCTAAACGCTCTGTTCAGATGATGTTGCAAAAAGATGTTAACTCTGCTTTTAGAATTGCTCAAGTTTTAGAAGACGAAAATAGAAAACGTAGAGTATTTGACCAAAAAACCTTCGAAGAGGCTATACCTATTGCTGATAAATTTATTAAGGAAAATAAGCCACATTCTTTGGTAATATATGGAGAAAAATGGCATCCCGGAGTAATTGGAATTGTTGCTTCTCGATTGGTTGATAAATATAATTTACCATCTATATTACTTACTAATATTGACGGAATTGCAAAAGGTAGTGCAAGAAGTATTTCAGATTTCGATATTCATACAGCATTAAAAAAATGTGAAGATTTATTATTAGAATTTGGTGGACATAAACACGCTGCTGGTTTATCTCTTAAAGTAGAAAATTTAGATAAGTTTAGAGAAAAATTTGATCTTCTTGCAAGAGAAGCAATCCCCGAAGAATTATTACAACCCGAAATAGTAATTGATGCAGAGTTAAAATTTAATGAGCTATCTCCACAATTTCTTTCAATTTTAAATAAATTTGCTCCTTATGGATTTGCTAATAATAAACCTGTATTTTATTCTAAAGGTGTAAAATCGGTAAATGGTATTAAACTAATCGGTAATAATAATATTAGATTTAGGGCTATCCAAAACAATTTTGTAATAGATGCTATTGGTATTAATCTTGCTGATAAAGTTAAGTATTTTAATAACAATAAGACCTTTTCTATTTTATATAATTTAGAAGTTTCTACCTATAATAACCAAAAAGCTCCGCAATTATTTATAAAAGATATTAAAATGGACAAAAGCTAATGTCATATATTGAATTAGCCGAAAATTCTATAAATCAGATTATTAATATCCAAAAATCTACAAATTCAAAAAAATTAGAACAATCATATTTACAAATAACTGAAATTTTAATTGATTTTTTAGAATCATTAATTTCTTATCTAAATGTTAAATTTAAAGACAATTATGAATTAGTTCTTTTTATAGTAAATAAATTTAATATATCTAAGTATCAAGCAGATAATTTAATCTCAATAATAAAAAGTTACAAATTAATTAAAACAAACGAAAAAATTGTACCTAATTTAGAGTATTTAAATTTTCTTGTAATTTCTTCTATTAAAATTATTGAATTACTTTCTAATTACAAATTAAGCTATGAACATAATGTTTTCTTAAATAATTTAAAAGTATATTTTAGAACTGCAAAAATAAATGAAGAAAATAACGTAAGTATATTGAATCTAATAGTAATAGAAAAATATAATAATGAAAATAAATTTATTCTTAGATGTAAGAATTTATTTGATGATGAACTTTTGGTTGAATTAAAAGATTTGTGGAAAAATTCTTTTAAAATTATATTTGAAGGCATTTCTATAAATTTACTAAATATTAAAGAAATTGAAAAATCACAAAATTACTTCGTTGCAGACCAAAATTCTTATCTAATTATAGAACCAGATTTTTTGATAGATGTTACAGAAATTGCTAATTCTATTGGAGATAACAAATACAAACATAATTTCGTTAAAAGATTCATAAAAAATTCAGAAATATCTATTCATCTCTTAATTGGTAGTCTAACAAACTATATATTCGACTTATTAATACAGAATATTAACATAGATTTCGAAAGCTGCTACGAAAACGCAGTTAAGAGCAAAATTTTAGAGTTTTATTATTTTTACAAAGATAATAAAAACATCGAAAAGTTACTTAAAACTAAATTAAAAGAATATTATAAAAATTTAAAAAAAGTTATTCAATCTTTAGATAAAGGCGAAATTACCACAGAGCCAACATTTATTTCTCCTTTATACGGTATTCAAGGAAGATTAGATTTATTAATCGAGGATAATGAAAATAAATATTTAAATGTTCTTGAATTAAAATCGGGTAAAGTAACGAAATTTAATACAAGTTTTAAATTATTAAATAGAACATATATTATTGATTTATGGCCAGAACATATTTTTCAATTAACTGGATATGACCTATTGATGAATTATGTTTTCGAAGATTATAAAATTAACAATAGTATTATATATGTCCAATCAAATGATCATCCCATAAAAAATGTAAACATTACAGAAGAATTTAAAAGATTTTTTATTTATTACAGAAATTGGATTGCAAGTCTTGATTTTAGAATAAAAAATAATGAATTAAAAATACTTGAAAATCTAAATATTAAAAATATTAATGAATTTTTTGATTACAATTCTTTTGCAGCACAGGATATTATTTATTTTATTAATTTTTATAATAATTCATCTAAATTAATCAAAGAATGGTTTAATCAGATGATTGTTTTTATTGCAAAAGAATTGTATCTATCGAAAAATGGTGATCCTAATAAGAACTATATTGCTTTTTCTAATCTCTGGAAAAGTGATATAAATAACAAAATCGAAGATAAAATTATAATTACTAATTTAAAATTTAATTACACAAAAAGTAATTTCGAACAAATGCATTTACATTTTGACATTCCAACCAATCAACACTTTTCTTTTAGACAGGGTGATATTATTATAATTTATCCCGAAAATAGGATTTTCGAAGAAACAACTAAAAATGTAATATATAAAGGATACATATTAGAACTTAAAAAAGACTTTATTGTAATAAGCTTAAGAAATAAAAAAATTAATAAATTAGTATTTGTAACTAAAGAGTATTGGACGTTAGAATTAGATTATCAAGATCATTTAATAAAAAACTTATACCATTCTATTTTTGAATTGCTATCCACTAATAAAGAAAAAGCTAATTTATTATTAGGACTACAAGAACAAAAAATTGATAACAAAATATTTAAAAGTAAATTTAGACTTAATAAAAAGCAAAAGGAAATTTTTAATAAAGCAATAAATGCAGAATCATTTTTTTTAATTCAAGGACCACCAGGTACTGGTAAAACTTCATTTATGCTTTGTTCTTTGGTACTTTATTATTTAGAAAACACTGATTCAATAATATTAGTATCTGCTTATACAAATAGAGCATTGGATGAAATATATGAAAGTATAATTAAATATGTTGATAGTAAATACATTCTAAAAATAGGCTCAAAAACAGATAGTAATACAGATGAAATTACTTTATCAAAGTTATTTGAATATTCAAATAAAGAAAATTTGATAAATAAAGTAAAGAATTCTCGAATAATTATTTCTACAATATCATCTTTACTAACAAATAATATAATTTTTAAAATTAAAAATTTTGAAATTGCAATAATAGATGAAGCATCTCAAATTTTAGAACCACAAATAATAGGAATTCTTGCTAAATGTAAAAAATTTATTCTGATTGGTGACGAAAATCAATTACCTGCGGTTTGTCTTCAAGATGAATACGAAACAAGAATTGATAATACAGAATTAAATAATTTAGAATTTTACAATTTAACACAATCTTATTTTGAAAGAATGATAAGATTATCTAAAAAGCTTAATAGAGCGAAAAATTTTGGCAGTTTAGAAGAACAAGCAAGGATGCACATAGAAATTCAAGAATTCCCAAATGAAAATTTTTATTCGGGTATATTAAAACCAATAAAAGAAAAACAATTCGAAAAGCAAAAATTTTTTAATAAATTATCAAGTGATAAATTAGAACAATTCATCGCAAACTATCGAGTAGTATTTATTAATTGTCCTATTGATTTAGAAAATAAAGTAAATAATTATGAAGTTAAAATTTGTTTGAAAATTATTAATTTAATAAACGAGAAATATAAAATAAAATCTAACAAAAATTTAGGAGTTATCAGTCCATTTAAATTACAATGTAACAAAATAAGACAATATTTGCCACATAATTTATTAGAATTAATAACTATAGATACAGTTGAAAGATATCAGGGAAGTCAAAGAGATTTTATAATTATTTCTATGGCTGTAAATTCATTTATTTTATTAGAAAAAGCAATTTCAATGAATATCGATAACACAGTGGATAGAAAATTAAATGTTGCCCTTACTCGTGCTAAAGAATATTTAATTATGTTAGGTAATAGAGAAATTTTAACAAAAAATTTGATTTATGAAAAATTTATAAATTATTGTATATCAAAAAATTCCTATGAAGAATATCAAAATCTTATTTAATTATTCTTTTTGGATTTTGTTCAATAAAATCTTTCCACGTTTTAATTGTATTATTCGAAGTTTTCCTTCTTGATGAATGACAGATAGCAACTGCTAAAGCATCAGTAGCATCATAAAATTCATTAGTTTCTTCTATATTTAATAATTTTTTAACCATATATTGAACTTGAATTTTATCAGCATTTCCATTTCCAGTAACTGCTTTTTTGACTTCCCTTGGTGAATAATCTATGACAGGAATATCACGTAATGAAGAAACAAGCATTGCAATGGCTCTTGCTTGGGATAATTTAATCAATGATTGAACATTTTTAGAATAGAACATTGATTCTATAGCAGTTTCATC
>Ga0308414_1000180_pt1 | contig 39791 bp, 29 predicted proteins | sample HotsprSampleOS50_FD_205667 | JGI IMG/M metagenome (GOLD analysis project Ga0308414, IMG submission 205667) | Hot spring phototrophic mat microbial communities from Octopus Spring, Yellowstone National Park, Wyoming, United States - 20090730_OS50 ... | reverse complement strand
TGAAGTCAAACAACCGGCCCCGCGTTTTTGTGACAGGAGGAAGAAGCGCAGGCCCCGTCAGCACACAGGGCGAAGCGGAACTGGCTTCGACGCACCCCAGCGGGAGCTGGCCGAGGCAAGCCAACAATCTTTGAGATGGGATTCCGGCGTCACATTGGCGTCCTGCGTGACCGTGCAGGAAGGCGCGCCTGCACGACCTGCATCAGACGTTGGCCTGGATACAGCGATTAGTGACATAGGACTGGAGGAGCAGCGGCCTCGCTGCCCTCATGCCGCGCGCATCAGGCCGCCGGGGCCGGCGGCCCTCCATGCGGATTCGATAGCGATAGCGATAGCGAGAACTGGAGGGGCAGCGGCCTCGCTGCCCTCATGCCGCGCGCGCATCAGGCCGCCGGGGCCGGCGGCCCTCCCTAGTCGCCGGATCTAGGGTTGGCAGTGCACGTGCAGGTGCGGCTACCAGAGATAAAACGCCTTGTATTCGAGCACGTACCACGCGAGCAGCAGATTCGAGACGGCGTGGGCGAAAACGCACAGCAGCAGGTTTTTCTTGTAGTACAGCAGCCACATGATCAGCAAGCCCCACGCGACTGCCACGAGCCACCAGGGATGCGCCACGACAAAGAAGACCAGCGCGATAATGAAGCTCTGCTTGGTATACCAGCCGATGGGCACGCGTTTGTATTGCTCGTCCTCGGCGAAGCGGATGATGAATGAGCGCGTGAAGAGCTCTTCGAAGAATGGCACCGTAACGACCGCGCCCAGCATGCGGAAAATGATGAAGGGAATTTGCAGGTTGGGCGCCAGGTCTTTGAAGGGCTGATAGGTGGCCTTGACGGAGCCGTCATCGAGCAGCTCCGCGCCGTAGGTGAAGGAGAGATAGATGTTTTCGTTGCCGAGAATGGGAATGCGGGCGAGCATGAGTTTGGGGAAGAAATGATAGGGCGCGATCCACACGACAATGCCCACGATGCCCACCACGGCGGCCAGAATCCAGTCCTGCAGCGTGGTGCCGCGTGCGGTTAATTCAGGATATTTTCCTTGCACGGCAAAGAGAATCAGCACGAAGGCCGTGAACACAACTGCCAACACGTAGGCATAGTACGGCCCGATAATTTTTGCCATCACGCTGATGCACAACATGTGGCAGGCATACGGCAGCCAGTGTTCCTTGGCATAGCCGAGCAGAGTCATGATGGGCATCAATTCGCGCTTGGCCGGGCGGGTGTAGTCAAGGCCTTGATTGATCCACGAATACATGGGGCGTCAGGAATGGTGGTTATTCGGCTGCTTTGATGGCATCCCAGAGAGCACGATATTTTGCATCAGCGGCGCCGAGATATTTAATGACTTCTGATCTGGCAAGAATGTCGGCGGGGATAAACACCGCGGGATCGTTTCTGACCGCTTCGTTAAGAAATTGGTATGAGGATTTGTTCGGGCAGAGGAAATACACGAATTCGGTGTTTTCGGCCGCTATGTTCGGCGCAAGCATAAAGTTGATGAAGGCGTGCGCCAGGGCCACTTCGCGCGCGGCAGTGGGAATCACCATGTGGTCGCATGAAATCGAAACGCCTTCGCGCGGGAGCAGGTACACAACATGATCGTTTTCCTGAATGACCTGCATCAAGTCGCCGTTATAGCCGTGCACGAGCAGAAATTCGCCCGAGGCGATGCCGTTTTTGTACTGCTCGCTTTCGAGCTTGGCGATGTTCTTTTTCCAGCGAATGACGACGTCGCGTGCCTGGGCCAGTTCGGCGTCATTGGTGGTGTTCAGGCTGTAGCCGAGAAACTTCAGCGCGGCGCCGATGGTTTCGCGGTAATCGTTAAGGAGGGTCATGCGGCCTTTCAAATCCGCGCGGTCGAAGACGGCCCAGGTGGGCTCGACATGCTCTAGTTTGTCCGCGCGGTAGGCAATGCCGGCGTTGCTCATCATGTACGGCACACTGTGAACGAAGCCCGGGTCGGTGGCGTACTGCATCATCTTTTCATCAATGTGCACGAGGTTGGGGAGCTGGTGATGATCCAAGGGCTGCAGCATGTTCTGTTCGGCCATCAGTTCGACCATGTAACTGCTCGGGAAGATGATGTCATAGCCGGTAGCGCCGGCCTTCAGCTTGTTGTACATGCTTTCGTTGGAGTCGAAAGTATCAATGACGACACGGCAGTGGTGTTCGCGCTCGAAGCGTTGCACCAATTCGGGCTTGATGTAGTCAGCCCAGTTGAAGATATGCAGGGTGGGTTTTGGGCGGCCGCAGGCGGCGAGCAGCAGCGCGGCCAGCGTGGCCAAGGTGAGACGGATAGTGCTCATGCGTGATGCTCCTTAGTGAGGTGTTGTGAGATCCAGACAATTACGAACGTAAACACGAGCAAAATAGTGGAGAGGGCGTTGATGAGGGGCGTGGCGCCGAATTTAATCATGCTGTAAATGCGGATGGGCAAGGTGGTGCTGCCGGGGCCGGCTACAAAGAAGCTGATGACAAAGTCGTCAATCGAGAGGGTGAAGGCGAGCAGGCCGCCGGCCAGAATGCCTGGGGCAAGCAACGGCACGAGGACGCGCCAGAGCGTGGTCCACCAGCTGGCGCCGAGGTCCAGCGCCGCTTCGACAATGGCAAAATCAAAATCTTGCAGACGCGCCAACACAACCATGGTGACATAACTAATGCAGAAGGTGACATGCGCCAAGAAGATGGTGAACAAGCCGAGCTGCACATTGAGGGCGACGAAGAACAGCAGCAGGCTCATGCCCATCAGAATTTCAGGCACAACCAGAGGCGTGTAGATGAGGCCATAATGAATGAGCTGCAGGCGCGAGCGGAACCGGTGTAACGCAAAAGCCGCGGTGCTGCCCAAGACGGTCGAGGCCAGCGTGGCGCCGGCCGCGATCAGCATGGTGTTGCGGAAGGCGTGCCAGATGTCGCGCTCGTGCATCAAGCGCACATACCAGCGCAGGGAAAAGCCGCCCCACGAGCCGCCGAAGCGCGAGGCGTTGAATGAATTGACCATCAGCACGAAAATGGGCAGATAGAAAAACAGCAGCACGGCCAGCGTGGTTAAGAGGGGGACGATGCTGCGTTTCATGCGACCTCCTGCATGGTGGGGGGCTGGCCGGAGGTGCGTTTTTGCACGAGGAGGACGAGGCCGAGCGGGGCGAGCACGACGAGGGTGAGGAAGGCTGAGAGGCCGCTGGCGTGGGGCAAATTGCGGTCTACAAAAACGCGTTGCGCAATTTTGTTGCCGATCATTTCACTGCTCGGGCCGCCGACGACATCCGGGATGACGTAGGAACCGAGGGAGGGGATGAAGACCATCAGAAACGCAGTGAGGATGCCGCGGCGAATGCCGGGCAGAAACACCTTGCGGAAAGCCGCAAAGCGCGATGCGCCCAAATCCATTGCAGCTTCCAGAAGATGAAAATCAAATTTTTCCGCGGCGGCGTAGATGGGCAGAATGGCGAAAGGCAGATAGGTGTAGACCATCACGGCCAGCACGGCTTCCGGATTGTAGAGCAGGGAGGTTTCGGGGCTGATGATACGCAGCCAGACGAGCGTTTGCTTGATGAAGCCTTCCGGGTGGAGCAAGAGTTTCCAGGCAAAAATGCGGATAAGGAAACTGGTCCAAAAGGGGACAATAGTAAGCAGGAGAAGGAGGTTACGCATGCGGGCGCTGGCGCGTGCGATGTAGTAGGCCACGGGCACGGACAGGAGCAGCGAGATGGCGGTGGCGGCGGCGCTGAGCCAGAGCGTGCGCCAGATGATGGCAGGGTAATTGGGATTAGCCAGGCGGCGCAGCGTGTCAAGTGTCCAGCCGGGGCCCAAGCCGCCGTACATGTCGGCGGGCTTGAAGGACATGGCAAAGACGATCAGCGTAGGAACACAAAACAACACGACCAGCCAAAGGAATGATGGCGCGGTGATCAGCAGCTCATGGAGGGTGCGGCGGGGGTGCGGCATGTCAGGCCTCCACGGGGGCGGCAGGCGCGGGCGCGGCGCCATTTTCGCCGACTTCTTCGGGCGGGGTTTGCATGAGGAGCTCATCGGCTTCGCTGTAGCGCTCGAGCATGTAGCCGTCATCGGCGTGCCACCAAATCCAGACGTCATCTTTCCAGCGGATGGGCTGTTCATCGAGCAGAAAGCGGCCGTGTTGTTGATAAATAGCAAGGCGGTACTCGTCTATGCGCACCCAGTATTTGGTGTGCGAGCCGAGATAAATGATGTCTTCGACTTTGGCTGGAATGACATTATGGCGGCCGTCGAGCTGCGGGCGTTCTTTGGAGATGCGGAATTTTTCCGGGCGCACACTCAGGTAGACGAGATCGTTGACATGCATCTTTTTGTCATTAAAACACGTCACGGATGGGAAGCCGTCAATGTGCATGGTGATGTAATCGTCATTGAGGATCTCGGCGACGCGGCCTTCGAAGAAGTTGGTATCGCCGATGAAGGCGGCGACGAAACTGCTGCGCGGGGCTTCATACACTTCAGCGGGTGTGCCCAGTTGTTCGATGTGGCCTTGGTTCATCACGGCGATACGGTCGCTCAGGCTCATGGCCTCGCCCTGGTCGTGAGTCACGTAGAGGAAGGTAATGCCGACCTGGTCATGAATCAAGTCCAGCTCGATCAACATGCGCTGGCGCAGTTTGAGATCAAGTGCGGCCAGGGGCTCATCAAGCAGCAGCACATTGGGTTTGTTAATCAAGGCGCGCGCAATGGCGACACGTTGTTTCTGGCCGCCGCTGATCTGATGGGGTTTTTTGTGGGCATGCTCTTCCATTTGAATCAGGGCGAGCATGCGTTCGACTTCGTCATTAATTTCGCGGCGCGGGCGTTTGGCCACACGCAGGCCGAAGGCGATGTTTTCCCAGACGGAGAGGTGCGGGAAGAGGGCGTAGCTTTGGAAGATGGTATTCACTTGGCGGCGGTTGGGCGGCAGATCCGTGATGTCCACGCCGTCGAGGAAGATGCGGCCGCTGTCGGGCATTTCAAAGCCGCCGAGCATGCGCAGGAGGGCGGTCTTGCCACAGCCGCTGGGGCCGAGCAGGGAAAAAAATTCGCCACGGCGCACGGCGAGCGAGACGTGCTCGACGGCGCGCAGGCGGCCAAACGATTTGGAGACGTCAACGAATTCGAGAAACTCTGCCATGTATGTGATACACGATCCGCACGTAATACTGGCGGAGAGGGCGGGATTCGAACCCGCGGTACGGTGTGACCCGTACAACGGCTTAGCAAGCCGCCGCTATCGACCACTCAGCCACCTCTCCCGCCCTGTTCGGGTATGCGCCGCCGGGCCGGCGCCCGCATAAAAGATGGTGCGCCATCGAGGACTTGAACCTCGGACCCGCTGATTAAGAGTCAGCTGCTCTACCAGCTGAGCTAATGGCGCACGGCTCTGATGATTGAGAGCATGAGATTGTAGCAAAAACCGCCCGCGCTGTCAAAAAGATGTGGCGATGGACGGAGCGTTGTGCGTGAGCTATGATATGTGGGCGTGGATCAAGCGCGCTAGTTGGCCGTGGTGGCGGCCTGCGCCGCGTCCCATGCGCTGCGCGAGAGCACGCGGTATGCGGGCTGATAGCGTTCGATAAACTCCGGCGTGTGATGGACGGGCGGATAGTTGTGCTGCGCCAGCCAGGCATCGTAGGCGTCGAAGGTGGCTCGGTCAAGCGGCAGTGTGCCGGCCCGCGCCGCCGCCGCAACGTGTTGCCATGCCTGCGAGACCGTCATCATGGTGGAGCGTGGGGCATGGATGGAACGCCAGAGCGCGCGCTGCACAGGTTCAAGCGAGCCGCCGTGATGTTTCCAGGCGCGCAAATCAAGCCAGCCCCAATCATTGTTGATGGCGATCGGCTGCCAGAGCGGTTCATGCGCGGGCGTGAGGGCGGCCCACTCGCGTTGCAGGTCTGCCTCTATGCGCGCGCCATCGGGGGCGAGGTGCGCCGGGCCGTTGACCCCTTGCATGATGACCTTGTACAGGTCTTGCGGCGCGGCGTGGGGATAGCGCTGGAGAAACTCGTGCGCGCGCTGCACAGGATCATTGGGCGTGGTGATGACGCACGTGCATGCCGGCGCATAGCGCGCGGCGGCAGCCTGAATATCAGCCGCCGTGACGGCCGCAATGCGCGCCGGGAAGCGCTGAGCTTGCTCCAGCCCCTGGCCGCGGTAGAGCCAACGTGCGGCATCGCCGGCCTGCGCGCCGAGGGTTTGACGGTCGCGATAAAATAGTGCTAAAACGTCGCTGCGCGCGCGTGCAAGCAACTGCTCGTCAATCTCTCCCGCTGCCAGGCGCGCGAAGACATTTGTAATCAGCGTAATAACCAGCGGCGCGTCGTGCGGCGCGCATTGTGCGAGGCAGAGCACCGCGCCGGCATCCGGCTCGGCCATGTACATTGCCGAAGCAACATAGGCGAGGTTAGTGGTGCCGCGCAGGGCGCTAAAGACCAGGCCGTTCAGCCCGCCCAGCATGGCGCGCATGACGGAGACCATGGGCATGTCATCATCAGGCACGGCGGGGGCGGGGAAACCGAGTATGACGGTGGCTTGCGCGCGCGGTGTGGGAGCGGTTTCAAAGGGGCGGGGTGCAGCCGGGCGATGGCGAGTGGCACGCGGCAGCGGCGCGGCGAGGGGCGCAAGTGCCCCGAAGGACTCGGCACACTGCTGGATCACTGCTTCTGCGTTGCAGTCCCCGGCAATGGCAATCACAATGTTGGATGGCTGGAGCGTGGCCATATGAAAGGCACGCAGGTCATCGCGCGTGAGCGTGGCGAGGGCATTGCTGGAGCCGGCCAGCGGCATGGCGTAGGGATGGCCGGCGAAAAACACATTCTGGAAATTCAGCATGGCTTCCTGGCTCCAGTTATCGCGCAAAGCGGCGACGGCACCTTGACACAAGCGGCGCTGTTTTTCGAGTTCATCGGCGGGGAAGGTGGAAGCCAAGGCTGTGTCGGCGAGGAGCTCAAGGATAAAGGTCGTATCAGCGGGGGCGCAGGACGCCGTGCCGCGCAGGGCATCGCGCGTGGCGTCGTACGAGAGTTCTGCGCCGCGCGCATCAAGTTCACAGGCGATGTGCCTGGCCGTGCGGGTGCGTGTTCCTTTGGTAAGCATGGCGGCGCAGAGGGTGCTGATGCCGTTATTGGCGGGTGTTTCGCAGATCAGGCCGCCGGGCATGTAGAGAGAAAACTCTACGAGCGGCACGCGAGCATCAGGCTTGACGGCGATGCGCACGCCGTTGCAGAGCTGTGTGAGGCACCACGCGGCGGGCGGAACGGGCGCGGCAGCGGCCACGGGGGCCGCGTGGGTGGCTGCCAGCGGCAGCAGCAGCGTGGTGGTCATCGAATCAGTTGTGCAATAATCACGCACGACACGCGCCACATCATCAGCGCTGACGGATTCGATGTAGCGGAGATAGCGCGTGCTGAACTGCGAGTCGCCGTAGGCCAGAAGATTGTTGGCAAGAGTGGCAGCGATGGCAGAGGCGGTTTGGGTGTTGCGGGCATAATCGAGTGTGGCGGCGCGCTGGGCGCGCGCCACGAGCGCGGCATCGGGCGGGGAGTGCGCCAGGTGCTGCAGCGCGGCGAGTACCGCTTCCGTCGCGGCCGCGGTATTGGTCTCATCGCAGGAAAACGAGAGGATGAACAGCGCATTGCCCGTCCAGGGCACCCAAGTGCTGGCCGAGACGTCGTAGACCAGCTGGCGTGTGGTGCGCAGATCATGAACAAGGAGAGAACTCTCGCCCTGGCTGAGCATACGGCTGAGCACGTCAAAGACGAACTGATCAGTGTGGCCGAGCGGTGCGGCGTGCCATGCCAAATTGACGTACGCATGCTGCACGGGCATGCGGCGCATGGCAACGCGCGGGCTGAGCGGGCGGGCTTCCGGCACAATAATGGCTGATGAATCCGGGCGGCGGGGAATGGCGCCGAAGGCGCGCGCGGCCACACGCCGCGCGTCGGCTGCGGTGACGGCGCCAGCGATGGCCACCACAATGTTGTTGGCCGCGTAGCGCTCGTGGTAGTAGTCCAGCAACTCTTCGCGCGTCACCCGCACAAAATTGTCGTGATAGCCGATCACCGGCACGCGCTGTGGGGAATTGCGCAGGACCGTCTCCAGCAATTGATTCCAGGCCACGCGGCCGGGCTCTTCCTCGCCCATGCGGATTTCGCGCACGATCACGCCGCGTTCGCGCTCGACAATCGCCGGATCAAACGGGCAGGCGTGCAGGCACTCGCCGATGGCTTGTGCGGCCGTTTCCCAGTCTTCTACGCCTGTTTCGCAGTGATAGCAGGTGTGATCCGCCGTGGTGTAGGCATTCACCACACTGCCGAGGTCTTTGAGCATGGCCGCCGCGATGTGCTCAATGAAGTGCGAGACGCCGCAGCCGGTGAAGCGCCCTTCCAACATGCCGCCGGTGTTTTGCACAAAAGCACGCACCGCAACTACCGGCACGTCATGTTTTTCCGCCACGAGGACGCGCACGCCGTTAGGCAGCTCACACTGTTGGTATGCAAGCGGTTGCACATCCGCGCCCCGCAGACACGCGGCGCCCAGCAACACACTGGCCATGATACGTGTTGGCGCGGTCATGGGTTCTCCTTAACGACAGTATTACGCAGGCAGCCGATGTGTTCGATATCAATTTCAATGATGTCGCCGGGCTGCATGGGGCCGACGCCGGAAGGTGTGCCGGTGGCAATCACGTCGCCCGGTTCGAGCGTCATGACATGTGAGGCAAACGCGACAATCTGCGGCACAGTAAAGATCATGTGCGCCGTGGAGGAGCGTTGGCACACCCTGCTATTTAAACGGCTTTCGATGCGCAGATTGGTGACGTCAATGCCGCGGGCAATTACCGGACCTAGTGGGCAAAAGGTGTCAAACGATTTGGCGCGCGTCCACTGCCCGTCCTTGCGTTGCAGATCGCGTGCGGTGACATCATTGAGACACGTGTAGCCAAACACATATTCGTGCGCCGCTTCAATGGAGACGCGGCGCGCGGTGCGGCCGATCACCACGGCCAGTTCGGCTTCGTAATCAACACGCTCCGTCCAGTATGGCGGATAGATGACCGCCTCCCCCGGCCCGATCACGCTCGACGGTGGTTTGAGGAACAGCAGGGGGCTGTCTGGGAGCGCGTGGCCGAATTCCTGGGCATGATCGTGATAGTTAATGCCGACGCAGATAACTTTGCCAGGCAGGCACGGCGCGAGCAGTTCAAGGCCGGCGGCTTCGGCCTGTGTCAGCACGGAGACAGCGGGCTCCCATGGTGCGTGAGAAAGCACGTCGCAGGTATCGCCTGCAATGCGTACGTACGCCGGGCCGTAGTTGGTGCGGATGCGCGCAAAATATTCAGGAGTGGTCATGAGAATTGTTCAAGGTGAAACACACCGCCAGACGAGTGCAAACGCGTAATGCGGCGAGCTCACGGCTGGCGGTGCTGTTTGATAACAACAGGATTGTAGGAGGCATGCACAAGGACAAGATAATCCACGGCCTTGAGCAGCGTGGTGTGCCAGGCGTCAAGATCAGCGGCATAGTCTTTGAAAAACGCGAGATGCCAGCGCGGGCGCGGGCCCTGCCACATAACGTGAATTTCGCGTTTAAGCACCTCGGCGTCCTGGCGGAGCTGCTCATGGAAATCGCGGGAGAGTTCGGCGGCTTTGCTTTCGCTGGCGCGGGCGGACAGCAGGCGGCGCTGGTTGCTGGCGATGCGTTCGTTGTGCGCGTGCACCCAGTCCGTCATGCCGCGGTGCAAAACGCCGGTGTAATCTTCCGGCAACGGCTGCCAGTACGGGTCTTCGCCCCAGATGTCCAGCAGCGCGGTCAATTGCTGCAGTTTCTCTTCGCGCTGGCGCAGGAATTCTGCTTCAGACTTGAACCACGCCGGGTCAACTTTGATCCAACTCTTAATGTTGTCGAGACGGTAACCGAAGCGGCGTGCCACGGAGAACGGCGTGTTGGTGGAGACCCAGTCAGGATTGCCGCGTTTGACGTAGGTGGCGATGCCGAGCACACGGCCGTCGCTGGTGAGAATCGGGCTGCCGCTGTGGCCGCGCACAAATTTTGCATCGGTTTCTATTTTGATGGGGCCGACGCCGACAATCGTGCCGCCCACGCTGCGCATGACATCTTCACCTTCGGCGTTGCCACACACCGCCACGGGCACATTCACCGCGCCCGGCGTGCCAATGGTCAGGCTGTGCTGCGGCGCCGCGCGCAGAGTGAGCCGCACTACATCACGGTCGCTGGCCGCTTCCATGGCCACAGGATAAAAGGCTTCACCACGGTTGTTCAGAAAGCGCATGTTGGCATTGCCCATCAGCACGTGCACATTCGAGAAGAGGTAAATTTTGCCGTGATGAGAAGCAAGAAACCCGGTGCCTGCGCCGCGCGAACCGGTGATAGTAACGATATTGCGCATGATGGTTTCATCGAGCACAAACGACGGCGCAGTTGCCGTGCTGTCGTTGGTGACAGCCGCAGCGGCCTCCACCGTGTTGGTGGAAACGCGCCCGGCGTGCAACGCCATGGCGGCCAGCCACATCGCACTCATCACGCATACGGCAGAGCGCAACGCAGTACGAGTAAGTTGTGCAGTACGCATAGCGTATGATAGCAAAGATGCGGAAAAATGCCAAGTCTGGCGTGGGCTCCTGGACGCAGTGACTAGCGACGTAGGCGTGGAGGGGCAGCGGCCGCGCTGCCCATTTACCGCGCGCAGGCAAGGCCGCCGAGGCCGGCGGCCCTTCACATGAATGGAGGGGCAACGGCCCCGTTGCCCTGTAAATGGAGGGGCAACGGCCGCGCTGCCCATTTACCTCGCGCACACAAGGCCGCCGAGGCCGACGGTCTTTTTTAGTTGCCGCATCTAGGGAGCGGGGGGCATCTTGTAATGTTAAATGAAAAATGGTATACTATGCGGCCTGCAACAGGCACCACGCGCATGGCGGGTGGCCTGCGCGCAAGGACGGGGTAAGAAGTTAAGTGGTGGAGAATATCGGGCTCGAACCGATGACCTTCTGGCTGCCAGCCAGACGCTCTCCCAACTGAGCTAATTCCCCACGTCGGTCATTTTATTGTAACACGAACTGTGGAAAAAGTCAAATGGCGGCCTTTTATCCGTTGACGTTCAAACCGATTTACAAGGCAAAGATATGGGGCGGGCACCGCATTGCGGCGATGTTTCACCGCGAAGTGCCCGCGGGCTCGCGTATTGGCGAGTCGTGGGAGCTGAGCGACCGGCCCGAGGACAATTCTGTTGTGGCTGAGGGTGCGTTTGCGGGCATGTCGTTTGCGGAAATGCGCGCGCGCTATCCGCAGGAAATGTTTGGCGAGTATGCCATCGAGTGCCAGCATGCGTTTCCGTTGATGATCAAGTTCATTGACGCGGAGGAGCCGCTCTCCCTTCAAGTTCATCCCGACACCCGGTATGCGTTGAAACATGAACATGATCTGGGGAAGACCGAGGCATGGTATATTGTGGACGCCATGCCCGGCGCGACGGTGACGCGCGGGTTCAAAGCCGGCGTGACGCAGGAGAAAGTGGCCAAGGCGTTGCAGCAGGGCAAAATTGAATCGTACATTTACACCTTTGGGGTTCAGCGCGGTGATGCAATCTTCCTGCCGGCCGGCACGCTGCATGGTGTCAGCGGGGGTGTTTTCATGGCCGAAATTGCGCAGAACTCAGACGTGACGTACCGCGTGCATGATTACGGGCGCACAGACCATCGCGGGCAGGCACGGCCCTTGCATCTGCAACAAGCCATGGATGTGCTGAGTTTCCGCGACCCCGGCCCGCCGACGCTCAAGCCGGTGAAAGTCGAGCCCTTGCATTACCGCCTCGTGGTCAGCGATGTGTTTTCGTTGTACAAGTATGATTTCCGCGAACCGGTGCACGATTTCTCGTTGAAGCTGTGCCGCATCTTCGTCAATTTGGAGGGCCACGGCACGATTATTTCTCCCGAAGGGTTGTTTGAGGATGTTGATTTCCATCCCGGTACCACGATCTTCATGCCGGCAGCGGTGAAAGACTACAGCCTGGTGCCGGCGACCCATTGCATCATGCTGGACATCATCCCGGGCAAAGTGGTGCTGCGCAAGCGCAAGTCGGCGCCGTTGAATGATTAGCGCGGCGCACGAGTGCCACGTCACGACGGCCCTGCACGATTTGATGCGTGCAACGGGCCGCGTGAAACGTGCGCAGCACTGCCGGGGTGGCGTGGCCGCCAAACTGCGCTGCGTGCAGACGGCAATGATGATGCACAATTTGCAGGCATCAACGAACGTTTCGTAAAAAAAGCGGGCGCTCTTCCCCCAACAAATGCACGATGTGCGGCGTGTTCAAGGCACAGATATAACTCATGCGGTACGCGCCCATGTCGTCCTGTTGCACACATGTGATCATGCCGCGGCGGCCAACAGCGGCCGGCTTGCAGCGGTGGTGCAGGGCGCGTTCGCGCGCGGCAATGTCCTGCGGCGGACAATCGGACCGATTGGCAACAACGTGGTGTTTAACTTTCTTGCCGGCCCGCACAGAGCGGCAAGAGGATGCGGGTGTAGGACTGGCCGTTCACCGCAGTTGTGCCGCGCTTTGTATACATGCTAGCAAATAAAGTCCTATTCCTAATCTATTCATAAACTACGTTGCATTGGCTAGGCGGCGTAGCGGACATCGCAATGATGAAACTATACATAACGTCACTGCTGTCCAAAACAGCAATGTTAGCTGATTGATGTCCAGATGTCATGGGCATTTTGGACGGTGTGTAGCCCGGTTTCGGGATCGAGCCCCCATGATGCTGTCCAACATATCAGAAGGCAAACTCCTCCTGTACGGCAACTGGCTCTACCACAGGCGTGCCAAACGGATCCTGCAGCCATCCCCACAAGTCCCTGTAGGTGAAGAGGTTGAGGCGCAGAATGGCCACCAGATTGGACAATGACCAGCAGATCTGGCTGTTGAGCTGCAGAAACTTGACCAGCAGCACGGCGATGAGTGCTGTCCAAATCTGCGTCTTCAGGGCATTGGCACTGGTGCCGACAAAGGGTTTCACGCGCAGATACTGCTTGAGTGCCTTGAAAAATAGCTCGATCTGCCAGCGCTCTTTATAGATGGCGGCGATCGTCGTCGCCCCCACGCCCAGATGGTTAGTCCACAGCACGACCGTCTCTTCCTTTTTAGGATCCCACACCACGATGCGGCGCAGCACATCCGTGCATTTCTGTGCTGACCGGTAGCCCGTCAGTCTGATCACCTGATCGGACAGGATGTTGCCGCGCGCAGGCACCGCGCGTTCCTCCACCACCTCGTACGCCGCGTTGTCTTTCTCGCGCGTCACAAAGATGACGCCGTGGTCTGTCCACTCTTGATACTGGCGGTAATCATTGTAGCAGCGATCCACGGCCACGATACTGCCTGGCGGCAGCGGCACAGCGGGCGCCACCCGGCTTTCATGCACCGTGCCCTCCGTAATGTGCGCACACGCGGAAGATATCCCCTGTGATTGAGTAACACATGCACCTTTACAGCCCCTTTCGTTCTGCGGAACGTCGCCCAAGGATACATTGACGCGCACAGGTCTATGACCGTCGCGTCCAAGCTGTACAAGGGATTCTTGAAGCGGAACGTATGATGTGGCGCCACCATCCGACACTGCGCATACAACTCGTAGAACAGCGTTTCGTAGAGGTGCCAGGGGCGGTGTTCGTTCGCGTACGCCACGGTTGACTGTGGCGGCGCCTTCTTCACGCCGAGGTGGATCAGCTTGCCCATGCAGGCCGCCAAACCATACTCGACTTCACGCAGCGCGTCTGCCTGCCCAAGTTGGACAAAGACCATCGCGACAAACTGCTCTCATGACGGGAAGCTTTTGCTGCGTGCATTCCCCTGGTGCTGCTGTACCACGCGTTCAAACACCTTCCTGTTGACAATGTGCAGCACTTGTGCGAACATACTCGTACAGTTCTTCATGGTGGACTCCTTGTTGGTTATCTGTGTGTCTCCATATTATACTGACTTGGAGTTCCACCGCATCGTTTCAAAACCTGTTTTGGACAGGTGTGGTAATCGACATTCCTTGTCGAACAAGCCTCTGTCTTGGTGTCTTTGCGGCTTTGTGAGAGCTGCTGCCGCGACCGCGTGAAAGGCGATGACGCTTCCCCCTTCATGTCCTTTGTGGTGTAGCAGCCGCACCTTTAGTCTCAGTGCAACGTGAACGCCTACAGCGGGAAGGTCGTGGCGGCTCTCTCGGCTCAACTTTTTTGAGGAAGCACCCTATTAGTCGCAGTGCCAGATGGTATTTCCACATCGCGTTAAGCAAAAGGCCGTGCAAACAACATCAAATTCCCAATCAATGCAGTAAAGATTAACATGAAGAATTTCGTCACTTGCCGGTCTAGCGTGTTTGGCTTCAGAATTACTCCACTTGTGCGTTCCATCGGGTTTGGAAGAGGAGACGACTTCCTGAACGAGACGGTCGTTACGTTTCCACGTTACATTAACGATGTAGACTGCATCAGCACTAATTGTGCATGCTGGGTACAGATAACTTTCAGCACGATAACAAAAAACGTTTGTAAATACCAGTTGCATATCCTCATCAAGCTCAAAAACAACCGATGCAGAATCAAGGTACTGTTGTACTCTGCGGATAGGCCTGTCATGCACCAATGGTGTACATTCAGATGGTGTATTCATAGTGATCAATCACTGGTTTTTATGGGAATATGAGTGTCGTTCTTGTAAGGGATTCTCACACCGTTTGGCGTATTGAGGTGGGCATGATTTCCGTGAATGAGCACGCGCTGCATGCCGGTTTTAGGATCAACATAGGCACCCTGTCCATTTAAAGGAGACGGCCCTTTGGGTACCAAGCCATTTTTAAGCGCCAAACTCTCAATCTGAGCAGGAGTCTTATTTGCAATATTAGCTGGTGTCAGTTGACCTGCCATGCGCCCCTTGGCACAGGAGGCAGCAGAGACAGCAATAGCCGCAACGCCAACTAGAGCTTCCCCTCCAGCCGTTGTGCGCTCGTCATTTGAAAGTGGCCTGCCAGTGAAGGCTTCTTGCCCTGTCACTGCCTCACCGATTTTGAGACCGGTGTAAAAGCCGCCCAGTGCAGCGCCCGCCACAGCGGCACCTACGACAACTGCACCTGGGGCTGTGGCTACTAACACTGCACCAACGGCAATGCCGATACCCAAGCCTATCAATCCTCTTGCAATACCTTTTGCCCAGCTTCTGCCATCCGAATCCCACGCATTAATAGGATGATTGCCACAGAAGCAGTGGAGATTCAGTGAATCCTGGTAGTCAATGAGGTCGCGCTGTGTCCAACGCCCAGCTACGGGATCGTACACCCGGTACGCATACAGATAGAGGCCGGCGTTCTCGATGTACTCCTTGGTGGAGAAAGTGTATCTGGGCGTGTAGGAGCCGGTCTTCTCTATTACGTTACCGTAGGCGTCGTATTCGTAGCGCGCGGCGGTGTTGTAGACATCGTTGAGTACAACAAGCGTGTCGCCACGGTGGTTGCTGATGTAGTAGTACGGATGCGGCGACGGATTGCGCGGATCGGGGATTTCTGCAATTATGTCGCCCGTTCCTTCCGCAATGCCTGCCCCGCGCACGAAGAACCGGTCGAGTAGGCCGTTCACAACACTGCCGATGCACAGGTTGCCATCGTGCACGTCGTAACGCCATGTGCCTGATAGTTTCACGCCGATGCGCCGGTTCTGCGAGTCGTAGAGAAACTCGTTGGTGAAGCCGCGGCCTTCGATTCTCACCAGCTTGTTCTGGGCGTTGTAGAAGAAGCGGTTGGTGGCCGTGCTGCTGAGCAGATTGGTGAGATTGCCGGCGGAATCGTAGGCGTAACGATGGTTCGCCGTGGCGCTGCCCGCGGCAATATTTGTGAGTTTGTTAGCGAAGGAGTAGAAAAACGTGCTGTCGGGGCCGTGATTGCGCGCTGTGCGCGTGCGGTTCTGCGCCTTGTCGTAACTGTAGGCGAGATTGTACCACACGGCGCCGTTGTGTTCCTCGTTGACAAGTTGATCACGGTTGTCGTAGAGGTAGTTCCAGCGGTGATTGTTGTGGGTATCTTCGATGCGGATAATTTGCTGGGCATTGTTGTAGGTGAAGGCGCGCTGGACGAGAAGCGACTCATTGTATTTGCGCGCGGCGGCCAAGACGAGCCGTTGTTCGGCGTCGTAGGTGTTGATTTGGCAGGCCACACGCCCACTGCTGTTCCAATAGGTATTGGAGGCGAGCTTGCCATTGGCGTTGTAGGCGTAAATGGCGGAAATACGGGATTGCGGGTGCGTGACAGATACGAGGCGGTCAAGCTGATCATAGGCGTTGGTGATAGTGTGCGCCACACCGTTGATGGTGTAATCCGCACGCAGGCGGTTGCCGATGATGTCGTAGGTGTTTTGGACGCGGTTGGTAACGCTGGAGAGGTAGTGGGTGAAAGTGAGTATTGGGCGGTTGAGCGCGTCAAACGCGTTGGTAGTGATCCCGGCCCAGTCTTTGGTGCAGATGAGGTTGCCGGCGGTGTCGTAGGCGTTGGTGATGATGAGGTTGGCGAAACCGCCGTAGATAAGCTGCCATTGGCAGGTGGAGGGTTCCAAGGGCACGGTGGTAGTGTACGGCAGGCCGGCGAGCGTGCTGGCGCCTTGGTATGGCACGTAGGCGGAGGCGATCAGGCGGTCGAGTTTGTCATAAGCGTTGGTGACGGCGACGCCGCGTTCGTCCACAGCCCAGATTTGGCGGTTGAAGTTGTCGAAGCCCGCGGCGCGGGTAGAGCCGTCGGGGAAGCGCACGCCGGTGAGCTGCTCGTGGCAGTAGAACCAGCTATGGCACTCATCGTGACTCATGATGATATTGTAGCAAAAGTGACGGAACGAATCAAAATCTGAACACAAAGATAACACCGAGCCACACTATATCGCACGTCATTGCGCCGCAATAACTTACAAACGCTCACAAGTCATTGCGCGGCAACACTTTAGGCCGTCGTGTAAGTACTTGGTAATCAATGGCTTGCGGAGCAGCAAGGCTCGGGGAGTTCTTTGCGAGCCAAGTGAGAAAGAAACTGGGATGAACGCAGATAAACGCAGATTTAAATGGCGCCGGTGAATAACCACCAAGACACGAAGACTCGAAGAAGATCGCGGAATGTTTCATTGCTTCTGCGCATGAAACGGCGGTTGATTGTATGGCCGCGAAAGAACGCATAGATCGTAAAGACAGCGTGGTACCAGGTGTCCGCGTGTTCCACTCAAGACTCAAGCATCAAGACTCAAGCATCAAGGATCAAGCATCAAGCATCTCTCTATCTGCACAAAATCACACCCACCGGCCACACTGTATCGCACGTCATTGCGCCGCAACAACTTACACACGTGCATAAGTCGTTGTACTGCAACATTTTACGATTTTTTGTAAGTTACTGGTAATCAATGACTTGCGGTTCAGAGTGACATAACGGGTTTTTGGCGCGGCAGATCTCAAATGAAGGAACTAGGATAAACACAAAGAAAGGAACCACAGATAAACGCAGATGAACGCAGGTGTAAATCGCGCCACTGGATAACCACCAAGACACAAAGACTCGAAGAAGATTTACAATTTACAATTTACAATTTACAATTTGGGGGATTAACCACCAAGACACCAGAAGATCGTGGGATGTTGCATTGCTCGCGCGTGTGAAACGGCAGTTGATTGTATGGCCGCGAAAGAACACATAGAGCGCAAAGATTCAATCAACACGTTTTGCCGTTTGTAATCAACACGTTTTGTCGAATGACCGGCGACCAACGCTCAATGTTTCCGCGTGTTCCGCGTGTTTGGCGGGCAAACGAAGAGCCCACGGATGAACGGCCTGCACCATGAAGCGCATGAAGAGCATGAAGAAAAAAACGGGTGACACTGATCGAACCACATGACGGGCTGCGCAGTCGCATCTCAGCCGCGCCGTTACGCAGCGCACGGAGATACTCATGCGTTATCGTACAGCGTCTCCTTGATGCTCTTCATGTCCTTCATGGTTATCTGGTCACATGCGCACAGAAGGAAGGTAGTTACAGATCTGTCACACACCGTGATGAGCTGCGCTATCGAAGCTCATGCCTGCCCTCACGCACCTCACGAATGTCACTCCGCCATTCACTATTCACGGGCTGACCCTGCGCGGAACGCAAACTGTTATATGTTAACGACTGACCCTTTCCGTACACAACGTGCGGACGTTCTCCGCACACAGGGACGAACTGTCCCGCATCTGTGTGTATCTGTGTTCATCTGTGGTTATTTTCCTCATGAATCCACGTGTTCTGATGCCGGAACAAGAGCCCACAGGTTACAGTAGAGTAGAGAAGGAAGCCACGGGATGAGAGCCCAAAGGCAATGACTGCCGGCTACCTTCCCCCTCGTCACACCGTACGTGCGGATGTCCCATAAGCGCTAACGTACGTGCATTTACAATTTAGGGAGCACAGAGCGCACCGCCGTCAATCGTCACATAATGTCGTTTGCACACGACACGCCGTGTTGACTGCAGACGGCACAAAATGCTGATTGAACGTTCGTGTGTTTCGAGTGTTGCGTGGTTAATTCCAGCTGCGTTTTGTGCGTATCTTATCGTAGCGCTGCGGAACCGGTGACAGGGGTCTCCCGGGCTGCTCACTTCAAGCTTCCCTGCGCGCGGCTCCCTCTCACTCCGGAGAGCCCCGCCGGTGCGCGTGAATATCTCTTCACGGCGGATGGCAGGCTTCGGCTTGTCTGGCAGATTGGCCGCTCTCACTTTGCGTAACGAGGCTGGAACGGGTTCGCGTGCGCTGCGGCACGCAGGTGTGATCCACGGGGCTCTGGCGCCGCGATTACTCACGCTGCCGCCCGCGGCTCTCCATGCTGGATATTCCGTGAGAACGATACACACGTTGCAGTGTATTGGTTAACGTGGTGCTTCTGGCGCACCGAAGATCACGAAGGAGGCCACCAACGCCAGGTAGGAAGTGACAACTGTCCCGTCACGCGCTTTTTAGCGCCGTGGCGCAGCGGAATTGTTATATGTTAACGCCTGACCCGGTGCAGCTTTGTTCTGCCTTTGGGATGCGGTATTGATACCGATAGCGATAGCGATGAGCAGGATCAAGCGTTGCCTCCCACCAGGATTAAAATTGTGCCATACGGCGGGTTTATTGACAGTGTACAATGATTTTGTTACAATCGGGAAAGGGTACAGTAGGAAGCATGATTTACGGCATAGGGATTGATTGTATCGAAGTGGCGCGCATGGAGGAGAATGTGCGTGACGATGGTGCGTTTGCGGCGAAGGTGTTTACGGCGAGGGAGCGGGAGTATTGCATGGCGCGGCATCACCCGGCGCAACATTTTGCGGCACGGTTTGCGGCGAAGGAAGCGCTGTTTAAGGCGCTGGGGACGGGGTGGAGCGGTGGCATGGCGTGGGAGGAGATTGAGATTGAGCATGATGCGGGGGGGCGGCCGCGGCTGAAGGTGAGCGGGGCGGTGGGGGAGTATGTAGTGCGGCAGGGGATTACGCGGATGCATGTGTCGCTGACGCATGTGCGCGAGCTGGCCTGCGCGGTTGTGGTGTTGGAAACAGATGGAGTGTGACACGAGGAGCGACGGCATGAGCACACGGGCAGAGTATTATGCGAGATTGGACGGCGAGATGCGGCAGCTTGAGGAGGCGGGGACGTACAAGCATTTGAGGTATTTGACAACGCCGATGGAGGCGTGGGTGGAGATGGAAGGGTATGGGCGTGTGCTGGTATTGTCGTCGAACAATTATCTCGGGCTGGCCAATCATCCGGAGGTGGTGGCGGCGGGGAAGCGCGGGCTGGAGGACTATGGAGCGGGGACGGCGTCGGTGCGGTTTATCTGCGGGACATTTGCGATTCACCGGGAGGTTGAGGCAGCGCTGGCGGCGCTGGTGGGGGCGGAAGCGGCGCTGACATTTGTTTCGTGCTGGAACGCGAATGAAGGGGTGATTCCCACGGTGGTGGGGGCGGAGGGGGTGGTAATTTCGGACGAGCTGAATCATGCCAGCATCATTGACGGCTGCCGGCTGATTGCGAAGAGCGCGAAGAAATGTGTGTACCGGCACAGTGACATGGGGGATTTGGAAGCGCGGCTGCGGGAACATAAGGACGCGGCGATGCGGCTGATTGTTACTGATGGGGTATTCAGCATGGAAGGCGATGTGTGCAAATTGCCGGAGATACTGGAGCTGGGGCGGAGATATGAAGCGTTGGTGATGGTGGATGACAGCCACGCGACGGGCGTGCTGGGAGCGACCGGGCGCGGGACGGCGGAACATTACGGAGTGATGGGGGAAGTGGACATCATCACGAGCACGCTGGGAAAGGCGCTGGGGGGGGCGGCGGGCGGGTTTGTGGCGGCGAAGCGGGCGGTGATTGAAGCATGCGTGCAACGGGCGCGGCCGCAGTTATTTTCGAACGCACTGCCGCCGACGGTGGCGGCGTCGGCATTAGAGGCGGTGCGGGTGTTGCAGCGCGAGCCGGAGCGCGTGAGACGCCTGCACGAAAAAACGCGCTGGTTCCGGGCGAAGCTAGAGGAAGCAGGATTTACGCCGCTGCCGGGCGAGAGCGCGATCATACCAATCATTGTGGGCGAAACAGCGAAGGCGATCGCGATGAGCATGGCGCTATTGCAGGAAGGGGTGTTTGTGACGGGGTTTGGGTTTCCGGTGGTGCCGGAGGGGGTGGCGCGCATTCGGTGTCAGATTTCGGATGCGCTGAGTTACGAGGATTTGGAGCATGCGTTGCGGGCGTTTGCGGCGGTGGGAAAGAGGTTTGTGAAGTGAGGGGAGGTGGGAAGTAAGAGTGAAGAATGCAGAGTGAAAAATGCAGAGTGAAGAATGCAGCGTGAAGAATGCAGCGTGAAGAATGCAGCGTGAAGAATGCAGCGTGAAGAATGCAGAATAAAGAATGCAGAATAAAGAATGCAGAATAAAGAATGCAGAGTTAAGAATGCAGAGTTAAGAATGCAGAGTGCAGAGTGAAGAATGCAGAGTGCAGAATGAAGAAGTAAACAGCAGGAGTTGCTCAGGTGAGCAGGCAGAAAAACATGGCCAAGGCACAGAAAAAACTGACGCCGGTTTCGTTTGATCAGGTAGTGGTGCGGGATGCGTTTTGGGGCGCACGCATGGAGACGAACCGGCGGGTGACGATACCGCTGGAGTTTGAGATTTGCCGGAGGACGAACCGGTGGCGGGCGTTTGACGCGGAGTGGAAACGGGAGGACAAGACGGCGCGGCACCGTTTTTGGGATTCGGACGTGGCGAAACTGCTGGAAGCGGCGGCATACGAAGTGGCGCGCAGCAATGACGCGCGGGTGCGCCGGCTGTTGCATACATCGGTGGCGCAGGTGTTGAAGGCAGCGCAGCCAGATGGTTATTTGAACACCTATTACAGTTTTGCCGAGCCGGAGCTGCGCTTTAAGAATTTGCGCGATAACCATGAGCTGTATTGCGCAGGACATTTGATAGAAGCCGCGGTGGCACATTATCACGCCACGGGAGACCCGGTGTTTTTGCAGGCGATGGAGCGGTATGCAGCGTTGATAAGGAAAACGTTTGGGCGGGGGCGCGGACAGAAGCGCGGCTATTGCGGGCATGAGGAGATCGAATTGGCGCTGGTGAAATTGTATCGTGCAACCGGGGCGCGCGCGTGGCTTGATTTGGCGAAGTATTTTCTGGACGAGCGCGGGAGGCGGCCGTATTATTTTGACCAAGAAGCACGGGAACGCGGGGAAGACCCGAAAAAATGGCATTTCAAGACGTATGCGTATCTGCAGGCACATCAGCCGGTGCGAGAGCAGAACGAGGCGGTGGGACATGCTGTGCGGTGTTTATACATGTTGTGCGCGATGGCAGACGTGGCGGCAGAATGCAGCGACCGGGGGCTGCTGACGGCGTGCCAGCGGTTGTGGCGCAGTATATGTGAGCGGCGCATGTTGGTTACTGGTGGTGTGGGTACGAACCCGCGCGATGAAGGGTTCACGTTTGACTATGATCTTCCGGACGAAACGGCATATGCGGAGACGTGCGCGGCGATTGCGAATGTATTTTTTAACCACAGGATGCTGCAGATCACCGGCGAAGCCAGATATGCGGATGTGATGGAGCGCGCCTTGTACAACGGCGTGGCCAGCGGGGTCTCGCTTGACGGGCGGCTGTTTTTCTACAGCAATCCGCTGGCGGTGCACGAGCCGCGGCCGGGAGGCGAGCGCAGGGCGCAGGGCGAGGTGTGGGACGGGCTGACCACTCACCGCAAAGCGTGGTTTGGCTGTGCGTGCTGCCCGCCGAACATTGCGCGGCTGTATGCGTCGCTGGGCGGGTACGTGTATTCGACGGGCGGGCGGGCATTGTATGTGCATTTGTATGTGGCGGGTGAAGGGGTGATGGAGGTGGCGGGGCAGCGTGTACGCGTGGAGCAGGCGACGCGCTATCCGTGGGACGGGCAGATTCGGATCACGGTGCATCCGGAGCGGGCGCTGAGGTGCAGCGTGTGCCTGCGGATACCTGAATGGTGTGATGACGCAGAATTACAGGTGGCGGGGCGCGCGGTCGATGTGCGGCGTGAGGTGCGCAGCGCGAAGGGGTATGTGCGCATTACGCGCACGTGGCAACCGGGCGATGAAGTAGAACTGACGCTGGCCATGCCGGTGCGGCGAGTGTATGGCCATCCTGACGCGCGCCAGCTTGCGGGGCGCGTGGCGCTGCAACGCGGGCCAATTGTGTATTGTCTTGAAACATGTGACAATGCAACCAACGTGCTGGATCAAATTGCCCTGCCGCGGACGGCAGCGCTGCAGGCTGTATACAAGCCTGATGTGCTGGGCGGCGTGACAGTGATAGAAGGCAGCGGTTTGATGTTACAGGGTGAGGGAGAGGCATTATACCGGGCGGAAGCGCCACGGAATGTGCCGGTGAAGTTTACCGCGGTGCCGTATTGTGTGTGGGACAACCGCGCGCCGGGGAGCATGCGGGTGTGGCTGAGAGAGGTGGAATAGGAAGATGGAGAACATGGACAGGATGGACGGGACGGACGGGATGGAGGCATGAAGAGCCCTTTGGATCAGATGGCGGTGCTGCGGCGTGGGCGTACGCGGCGCATATCAAGTTATGACCGGACAGGCGGGAACCATGATGGCATCGAGATAGCGGCGGGCGAAACCGTCACGCTGGCGGCAATAACAGGCGGCGGGACGATCCGGCACATCTGGTGCACGATGGATCATCCAGATACGATGCACCGGCGCAACATGGTGCTGCGGATGTATTGGGATGGTGCGCGCTGGCCGTCGGTGGAATGCCCGATTGGAGACTTTTTTGGGCAAGGGTGGGGGGCACATTACAATTGGCGGTCGTTGGGATTGTGCGCGGCGCCGAAAGACGGACTGGCGCTGAATTGCTATCTGCCGATGCCGTTTGAACGCGGGGCGCGCATTGAGGTGTGGAACGACTCGGAACAAGCGTGCCGCGCGTTTTATTACATGATAGATTACGAAGAAGGCGACGTGGAAAAGACACACGGGCGGTTTCACGCCAATTGGCACCGCCGGGTGCACCATCCGGCAGCGGGATGTGAAAGCCAGCTGGACAGCGCGCGCGTGTGGCCGCCGAATTTGTCGGATACGGAGAATCATGTTATTCTCGACACACACGGGCGGGGCCAGTACATCGGCGTCAACTACTACACGGACAGCCCAACGCCACTGTGGTATGGCGAAGGTGACGACATGTGGTTTATTGACGGGGAGGCGTGGCCGCCGTCATTGCACGGCACGGGCACGGAAGATTACTTCAACACGGCGTGGGGGCCGAACGAGCGGTATACGCATCTCTATTTTGGTGCGGCGCGCATCCCTGAGGGGCAAAGCGGGTGGCTGGGGCGCACGCATGTGTACCGGTTTCACTTTGAGGAGCCAATCTATTACTCGAAATCATTGCGCGGGAGCATTGAGACTGGGCATGCGAATCTGTTGTGCGCGGATGTGATCACCGTGGCGTACTGGTATCAAATACCGGTAGTGCGCGCGACGGCCGTGCCGCCGCGGGAGGGGCGGCAGAACATGCCGGCGCTAGGGCCGGTTGAACTGCACCGCTGGCGCGAAGCGTTTCGTGGGGCGCACGGGCGGGATGTATGGGGGCATGAAGGCGTGCCGCGGGGGATGCAGCGGGAGCTAGACCGGCGCGTGCGCAGGAAGTAATCAGGGCATTGGCAGGGGCATGTTACGCCACTGCTGGCGAAACTCGAGCGTAGATTCTTCACCGAGCAAGGCCAGGCGGTAGGTGCGCACGACGATGCGCTGGCGGGGATCAACCCAGATGGTGCGGCGCACGGCGCGGCGGGCATGGGTGAGTTCATCGCGGGCGAGGGCGGCGCGCGCGGCGGGGCGCAAGACGGCAGTTACCACATACAACTCATCTTCGGTGCGGAAGGCAAAATCCCAATCGCGCATGTTGGTGAAGACACACACGCCGAGAAAATCTTCCCAGATAGTCTCGCTGGGCGCCATGGGGCGCAGATCATAATCGTTGCTGACAGGGAACCACACCTGCACGATGCCGTTGCTGACAAGCACGGTGTAGGGGTAGGGATTTTTGACTTCCTTGAGCAGAAAATCCGGCGCGCGAAAGATGATACGGACGTCGGACTTGACGACGTGCGTCAATCCGGGGGCACGGCGCAGGAGATTGACGTTGGCCGCCATAGTGGTCGTGGTAGCGACATAGCTGCGGATGATGGCGAGGGTGTGATCAAGGAAAGAAGAAGAGGAGGCGGGCTGGGGCGCGGAATCAATGGAAATCTGAGGTGCAGCGGCGGCGGGCAGCGCGCAGCACAGGCATAGCAGCGCCAGCGCGCCGCGGATCATGCGCGCACCTCGGGCATGGCGATCAAATCGAGAAACTCCTGGCGCGTGCGGGCATCACTTTTGAAGCGGCCTTCCATGGCGCTGGTGGTGGTGAAGGAATTGACTTTTTGCACGCCGCGCATGGCCATGCACAGGTGCATGGCTTCGCAGACGACACCGACGCCCATGGGGCGCAGATGTTCCATCAGGCAGCGTGCGATTTGGGCGGTCATGCGTTCTTGCAGCTGCAGGCGGCGGGAATAGATTTCAACGATGCGCGGAATTTTGCTGAGCCCGATGACACGGCCTTTGGGCAGATAGCCGACATGTACGCGGCCAAAGAAGGGCAGGAGATGATGCTCGCAGAGGCTAAAGAAATCGATGTGTTTGACGAGTACCATTTCATCATAGTCTTCTTCGAAGATCGCGCCGTTAAGTTCGCGTTCGATGTTAGCGGTGTAGCCGGCGGTGAGAAATTCATAGGCTTCGCGCATGCGGGCCGGGGTGTGACGCAGACCGGGCCGGTTGGGATCATCGCCCAGCGCGGCGATGAAATCGCGATAGAGCTGTTCTGGATTCATGGCAGATCGAGTGTGACATAATGATGATCTGATTCGGCGAGGACTAGGCGGGTGAGGGTAATATTGTGGGCGGCGAGCACCGGTTGCAGGCGCGCAGCGAGCGTTATCGCAATGTTCTCCATGGTTGGAATGACATGCTGAAGGAACGGCACGTCATGATTGAGATCGCGGTGATCGAGTTGTTGAACAACTTCACGCTCCAAAATATCGCGCAGCGTGCTGACATTAATGATCATGCCAGCGCCGGCGTCAAACGGGCCGGTGACGGTCACGGTCAGGACGTAATTGTGGCCGTGGCCGCCTGGGGTGCTGCATTTGCCGTAGACGCGGGCATTCTGCTCGTCCGGCCACGCGGGGTTGTACAAACGGTGCGCGGAACAGAAGCGGACAGAGCGGGTGAGCGACAGCGTCATGGCGCGGCCGAGGCAGGCGTTACTCTTCTTCGTAGTATTCGATCACCATGTCATCGCGCGGGCCGCCGATAACGTTGTCGGCTTGTTCTTCGTAGAATTGAACGTTGGATTTGGACGACGGGGGCGATGTGGCGGGCGCGGCAGGTGTGGCGGGCGCGGCGGAATTGACAGGCGTGGCCGTAGTGGCGGCGGGCGCAGGCACGCTGTCCATGCGGATGATGTCGGAGATGGGAATAATGCCGTCGGCGGCGGCTGGAGGAGGTGCAGGCACGGGGGTTGCGGGCATGACCGTTTCAGCGCGGACGGGGGCGGCGGTGGTGACTGGCTCGGCGCGCACGGAGAGAGGCGTGGCGGGTTCGGCGCGGGGGAAGGATGCGGGTGTGGACGTGCCTTGGGCCAGAGCGGGCACAGGCTGGCCGCCCAGCCAGTTGGCAATCACATCCTGGACTTCCTGGCGGTAGAGATGCCCCAGATGGCCGCCTTCTTGGAAAAAGAGGATGCGGTCGCCGAGCACACTGGCGAGCCAGTCACGGTCGAAATCACTGAGGAGAAAATCATTGCGCGTATGCAGAACGAGCAGGCGCGGGTCGCTGGCCAGCGTGGATTGAATGGCCCAGAGACTGGCGCGGTTATTGAGGTCACGCACATCATTCCATTGGCTAGGATAGGCGTGGCGGACGAAGGTCATGACATAATCGTAATAGCCATAGCGCTCAATTTCCTTGTCGAGGAAGCGTGTTTTACTGCTTTTGTATGGGGTGGACAAGATACCGAAATTGGTGCGGGAATGAATACTTTTGATCGTTTCACTGAGTGCGCGGCGGAAGGTGTAGCCGATGGCAAATTTGGCTTCCTCATCATCAATAGGGAGCTCGTAAGAATTGGAGCCTTTGGGCGCGTATTTGTCGAAGGTTGCATTGTAGATGGCGACGGCTTTATTCTTGCGCTGTTCAAGTTCGGCGGCGCTCCAGTTGGTCCAAATGCTGTAGAATTGATCAAGTTGCTGCAGGGCGTAGACAAGATTGACGGGTGGGTTGATGGCGAGAATGCGGGAAAGGCCGAGGCGCTGTTCGCGCTGGTCAATATCCGCAATGTACAGGGCATTGAGCGCGCCGAGGGAGAAGCCGAGGAGCATGAGTTGGGTGGGCTGGGCACGGTGGTAGCGGTTGGTGGCATCGTTGATGATGATTTGGAGGGCGCGATAGACATCCTGGGCATCGAAGGGCGTGAAGCCGGGGACGCCGCTGGAAGAGGCGTTGAGGACAAATTCCCAGTTGAAAGAGCTGCTGATCAACACGGCGGACATGTTTTGACGAAAGACGGTCTCGGCCAAGACGGAGGGAGCAAGGTTAGCGTAATTACCGCCGAGGCCTGGAAGGATGATGACCAGGGGCGCGGGGTATTTTTGCATCCAGACTTTGTAATGCAGACGGGAGCGCGGCGCTTCGGGACGCACGTTGACGGTGTGCACGTCACCGCGATTCCAGAAGCGCGGCTCTTTGAGCGCCAGGCGCAGGAAGCGGATGGTGTCAATGTATAAGCCTTGCGGGGCATAATCCGGCAAGGAAACCGTGGCGGCCTGCAGCGCGAGCGCAAGGCACGCGGCAGCGATACTTGTCAGCAAGGGAGCGGATGATTTCATGCGAAGCTATTCAGCAATTTTGGCGGTTCGAAGGATATACCACATGTCGCGGGTGTAGGAGTAGGGGTCAAAGTTTTCATCTTTGAGCCGGTCAATTTCATCCATACGGAGGGTCATGTTGTTAAATTTGAACAAAATGATGGCACCGGCGCCCGCGCCTGGGACAAGAAAGCCGAGGGCGCCGCGGGGGTCGGCTGCGCTGTCAAACACGGCGCCCACGCCATCGCGAATGGTGCCGCACTGCAGGACTAGTGGCAGATAGAGATAGGGGCCGGGGCCAATGCCCCACGAGGCGAAGGCTTGGCCGAAGTCTTCGTCGCGAGGCTGCATGCCGAACCAGGCGCGTGCGGGGTCATAGAAGCCGGCGAGGCCGATGGTGCTGTTAATCAGAAAACGGCTCAATTCGACACCCGCGCCGCCAAATTTTGCCTGCAGCAGGCAGCTGAGGGCGCGTTTGGGCATTTCAAAATTGTGATCCATGCGTTGAATGCCTTCGCGTGCATATTGAGGGACGACGTAGGCATAGCCTTTGCCGATGGGGCGGGCAAAATAGACGTAGATGGCGCCATCAATGTTGAACATGATACGGTTGAAGCCTTCGAGGGGGTCTCTGACACCGAGTTGATCGGAAACGAGCGGCCCGCCCAGGTCGCCGCGGGTGAGCGCATCATAGGTGACTTGGTCAACATAGACGGAGATGACGCGTGGCGCGGGGGAAGGGGATTCCGCAGGGGGAGAGGTGCGGAAGCCGATGTCTTGTTCGCCTTCGGTAACGATCACGAAGTCGTCGCCGGTGTCCGCGGGGGGGACGGGCATGCCGGCGGAGAAGGATTGGAGCGCTTCCAGCACGTTGGTGGGCAGTTCCATGCCGGCCACGGGCGTGATGTTTTTGAGTTCATTATAGGCCGACGACGAGATCATGTTGGTGGAACCATCGGCTTCGATGCGATAGACAAAATCACGATAGAGGTATTGGCGCACACCGCTGGTTTGCATGAGCGTCTCGGCGGTCAGTTTGTAGATATACTGATCGGTGGCGTTGCTAGCAGCGGGCGCCACAAAGGAATGCACATTCATTACGAGGGTGGTAGAAAGCGTGGCGGGGGTCTGAGCGGCGAGGGAAAAAGCGCCGCAGGCCAGCGCCGCCAGCGCGCTGTGCCGTAGGAGAGCTGCAGTCATACTGTCCATTCGTCGAACCGTGGCATTAAGCCATGAGCGTGGTTAGATACAATAAAGTAAAGTGATTATACGAACACGGGGGCGTGTTTGTCAATGTGGTTGAGGATGGGCACAAGATGTTGTGGTTATGTATGGATGCAACGGCAAGAACAAAGCGCCACATGCCGCACGTGCAGTTCAGTAATAGCCCCACTCAATAGCGCCCAGATCAACACCAAATTCGCGGTTTTGGGTGCCACGGCCAGTACGGTAAGGGTTCCAGGTGCGATTGGAGCGAATATGGAGAGTGGCGCGCGTGTCGACACCAAGGACACGGTTGGTTGGCTGCTGTGCCAGCCAGTCTTGGAGGTCGAAGCGGGGCATGAACCACGTGCGGTTGGAGAGCACTACGTTGCCCAGCAAGGTGGAATCAAGATAGACAGAGGCGGTGACGGGGAGCTCATGCGCATCGGGATGATCAGCACGCAAATACAGGCGGAGGAAACGATCGCGCACGACAACTGGTTTGTAGACACGCGCGGCGGTGCGGGCGAACTGATTTTTGTTTTCGTCGCGTTCGTAGTAATAGATGCCGTATTCAAGAATGCGGTCGTGCATGGTAAAGGGCCGGGCGGCGAAGAAGAAACGGCGGCCGTGCAGCGCGGCGCGCACAACGGCCGCGGCATAGACGCACAGGAGCACCAGCAGCGCCGCGGCAGCGGCGCGGCGCAGGGCCGGGCGGGCGCGCATGGCACCTATGCTGGCGCGCAGTTGGTGGCGCCAAAATACGGAGAAGGACTCTGGCCGCGGTGTGAAATGCAGTTGATAGTCGCGGACGACAAGTGCCAGCAGGAACGCGAACCACAATTGCAGCTCCGGAACGTAATAAAAATCACTCGTGACAAAATTGGCGATGTAGGTGGAGATAAATGCGACAAGCAGGCCGAGCGCGATAGTTTTCCAGCGCCAGGAGACCTCGCGGGAGCGGTAGACACGCCAGCCGAGGACGACGGCAATGCAGTACATGGCAAGAAGGGCCACGAGGGCGGGCAGGCCCAGTTCGGCGAGTATGTCAAGGTAGAAGGCATGGGCAAAAGCCGTTTTGTAGGTGTCGTCAGGATTCTTGAAGTGACGATACAATTTGTCGAATGAGCCAAGCCCAGCTCCCATGGCGTGGGAGGAGGAGATAATGCGCGTGGCGGCGCTGTAGTGATGGAAACGGTACGCCAGCCACTCGTTGATGGCCCTGCGATCAAGCTTGAGTCTGCCGAAGCCGTCCGTGAAGCGCTGGTATTGGCGGGACTTGGTGATAACGGCGATGAGGCCGCGGTCGGGGAACATGAGTGAATAGCCTGGGCCCATAAAGAGCAGAAACACAATGACGACGAGCGACACGCCGCGCACGCGGGCAGATTTGATCAAGCCGTTAATCCAGAACACGCTACCCAGCACGGCCAGCACGATCAGCAAGGCGAAGAGCGCAGAACGCGTGCCCGTCAGCCACAAGCCGCCGAGGTTGAGCAGCAGAGTGATACAAAGGAGCACGCGCCGCAGGAATGAGCGTGTGGCGAGAAAAAGTACACCGGCCAGCGAGACAACGGTAGCGAAGTAAATACCGGCGGAGTGCGGGCCGTTGAGGGTGGAGTTGATGCGCCGGAAATACCAGTTGATACCAACCCAGCCGAAGCCGATGCGGTATTGGGTCATACCATAAATGGCGACTAGGGCGCCTGCAGTGGCGGCCAGCCAGAGCGCATTGCGCAGTTCTTCGCGATGACGCAGCGACGAGCACAGCAGGTAGAACGCCACGCCCGTCTGCAGGAAGAGCCATGCGCGAGTGAAGCACAGGCCGCGGTCGAGTAAGGAATAGAAGGGAATGCGGGCAAGCTGGCGCGGCAGCTCCTGATAAAAACCGGGGCAGAACATGTTGTCGAAGCGCAGCCAGCCGAGCGGCAGCCAGAGAACGAGCGCGGCCAGCAGAACCAGAAATGGGATGTCCATCGGCGTACGCACACAGAAGACGCGCGGAGCCTTGTCGGAGATCGGGCGGCGCAGCAAGGCGTGTAACAACCATGAGGTTGTCAGGGCGCCCAAGATGGACATGTTCACACTTAAATAGGGCAGTGCGAGTATAGCATTGAGCGTATTAAAGAGCGGAATGGAAAAGATAAATCCATAGACACACCACTGCCAGCGCCGCCATGAAAGGGCAAAGACGAACACACTGATGGCCCAGACCATCTGTGCGACAACCATGGGGCGTTCCCAGAGGAAGCTGAGCTGATAGGTGGCAGTGAAAGGCAGCAGCGCGGCGAAAATGAGCGCTTTGTAGAGGGGCTTGAGAGATGATGGCGGGGAAGAACTCATGGGAGTTACATCGTGATGAGTACTACGCAGAAGGCGGTGAAGTGGTTTCGACGAATGCAAGAACCTGGGGCGCCAGGACTGACCAGTCAAGTGTAGTGACGACCCATGCACGACCGGCGTGACTGAGATGCGCGCGCCAGGCGGCGTCCTTCGCCAGGCGGCACAAGGCGCGAGGGAATGCAGCAAGGGAATCAACCACACACGCCGCGCCGGCGGCATCAAGGAGGGCCGGATAATCACCCACGCGGGTGAGGAGGACCGCGGCGCCACAGGCGAGGTAATCGCCGATTTTGTGAGGGAAGCGTGCGCGGTTGGCACAGGTATTTTCGAGCGGCAAGGCGCAGATATCAGCCGCGGACAACAGGCGCGGCAGCGCCTCATCTGAACAACGGCCGGTAATCACCACGCGCGCCGCAAGGCCAAGCTGTGCGATCAGCACCTGATGTGCGGGAGCGGGTTGGCCGATGAAGAGCAAGCATGCCCGTGGTTCTTGTGTGTACAGCTCGGCGAAGGCTGTAAGCAAATGAGGCACGGCATGGCCATCATTGAGCGTGCCAACCACGAGGGCATCAGAAGGGATGCCCAAGGCGGTCTTGGCTTCGGCACGGTCATACGGGCGCATGAAGGCGGTGTCAACACCTTCGCGCAGAAGAGTAATGCGGCCGGGCTCAATGCCGATGGAGCGGGCGCGCTCTGCCAGTGTGGTACTGATGACACTGACGCGTGTGGCGCGGTGGCGGATGCGTTCTTCACGGCGGCGGTCCCAGGCCTGCACCCAACGATTGCCCCGCATGACATTGGCGCCGCTGGCATACCAGTCACACCAATCGGACAAGAGTATCTGATGCGGGCGCAGGCCGGCATAGACGGGCCAGGCAACATTGGGATGATATTCGAAAGCATACACGACATCATAGCCGCCGGAGCGCAATTCGCGCCAGCGCCAGGCGATGTCGAGCCAGTTGGAGCCATAGCCGGGCAGCCAGGAGTAACCCCAGCGGGGTCCTTCAGTGATGCGGAGGGCGGCCTCGTGGTGTTCCAGCCGCTGCCAGCGGTGGTGACGTGCGACCGTGCACAAGGTGGCCGTGTGGCCGTGGCGTGCACAGATGCGCGCGAACCACAAGGCCCGGTGATACGTGCCGCAGCCAGCGAGATTGGCGTTGAGAAACAGAATCCGCACAGTTATGTGAGCGCAACGGCCGTCGCGGCGGCCTGGGCATCATGTGTCAGCACATACAGGTGCAGCAAACCAGCAATGCCCCAGATAATTGGGCTGATTTCCTGCGTGGTAAATTCCTGCGTGACACATGAAACAATGACATGGAATATAAAACACAAGAGGAGGCCCACCAGTTCAAAATACGCGGCAGAATGTGGCATACGATACAGGAGGCGTAACACCGGCACGACAATTGAAGCAAGGAAAGCGAGAAAGAAACCGAGGCCGAGCAACCCCGTGTAACAGCCAATTTTCAAGTAATCATTGTGAGGGGCATGATATTCGTAATAGCCGGCGCTGTGGACATAGAACGGCAAATCGGCGCCGAATGGCCAGCCCAGCAAGGGTTTCTGGCGGATGTTTTCAATCATCGCGTACCATGCGTCAAGCCGCCAGCGCGCGGTGCCTTCTTGCGGGTCAACCAAGGAACGAAACCGGTCGATGATGGCCATGTCGTAGCGTTCGATATAGAATGATTTGAGCCCAATCACAACAAGGAGGATGAGCAAGGCCGCTGTCCAGAGCAACGAAATCTTGCGGTGGAGGGGCATAAACCACAACAGACCACTTACCGCAGCGATGAGGCCAAGCCAGACGCCGCGCGACGCGCTCAACACCGACAAGACAAAACACCACATCATGGCTGCAATGGCAGAAATACGGCCGGAGGTCATGGTGCGCCACACACTCAACAGATAGAGAAAGGGCATGGCCAGGATGGCCCCGGGCGTCCCACCAAGAAACGACACGGTTATTAAACGGTATTCGAACCTGACCCACGAGCTCAACGGATTGATTTTTAACACTTCGGCTAATTCAACGGCGCCCATGAGGCACGTGACGATCAAAAAAAAGCGCAGGAGCGGGCGGGCATCTTCAGGCGTGTGAAACAACAGCGGAACAGCGATGAACATACCCATGCCAAAGAACGGCCGGAATTGATTGAAGGCGGCTTCACCATAGTGATACAGCCACGCGCCGCGGATGACGGAATAGAGGGCACACACCAAAAAAAGAATCAGGCTAAGTTTGACACATTGCCGCACAGGACGGACGCGGTTGAACAGGGCGCCCGCATACAACAATATCATGGCGATTTCGCAGTATTTGATGTTGATCTTGTTCAAAACAGTATAATCCGCCATACTGAGACGCCGGGAGGGTTCGAGCAGCGCAAAAATAAGAAAATACAGTAGCCATTTCGGCCGGACGGCTGCGAATACTGCACCTGCCAAAATGCAGATTTCTACTACTATTTTCATAACTTCTGACTCCACGTTTGGATCTCCTATAATACATTCGTCAAACATCGCAGATTAGTTGAGTGATGTTATTCCCACGTTCCGCAGGTGTCAATTCACGGATCACGCGTGCGGGGATGCCAGCAGCAATACAATTGGACGGGATGGCACCGGTTACGACGCTGCCCGCTGCAATCACACTGTGGGAACCAATGTGTGCGCCTTTCAACACCATGACGTTCATGCCGAGCCACACATTATCTTCGATCACGACGGGCGCGCGGCCTACGGATCGGAGATCATAGACAAAGCGGCGGCCGGGTGCGGCAACAGGATGAAAGTCGCAGTCCGTCACGGTCACGTTTGCCCCGAGCAGGCATTGTGCGCCAATGCGGACGGACACGGCGGCGCAGATGGCGGCGCCGCTGAGGCCGCAATCATCACCAATCAGCAGTTCACTACCGGGCAGAAGTGTGCGGAGAATAACAGGATGGTTAACTCCCACCGGGTTATAGCGCGCAGCGGAACACAATGCGACGCGGGCGCCAAGGGTAATGCGGCTGCCGGGGGCGCGCGCAATAATCGGCAGCCCATAGAAGACCAACCCGGGGCCGGCGGCCACACCATGCGCGGCCAGCCAGCGGCTGCCGCACCACGAAATCAACTGACGCCGGACGCCCATGTGTCACTGCTCCGGAGCGAGGCCGAGGCTGAGTGTGAGGTTAGTCCATGCCACCCAGCTGGGGGTGCGGCGAAATTCGGCTTTTAGTGCCGCGTCACGCGTCATCCACGCGCGCGCGCTGAGCAATGCGTTGGTGCGCACGGTATAGTCGGGTTCGTCGCGCAGGAGGGGAAGATAGCGGATGAGCGCGCGCACATCATTGGAACCACACAGATCGAAATATGTGCGCGCGAGCCGGGCGTATGCGTCAGGCCGCTGCAGGTCGTGCAGCAAACCAAGCAGGCGGTCATAAGAATAGCCGGGATGTTGCGCGTGCAAGCGCAGATCAAGCTGGAACTGGCGCAGGGCATCGTTCGTATGGCCGCGCGTGAGCAGCACGTTGCCGAGATAGCGGCGCGTGCGGGATTCCCACAGGGCATCGGGATAGCGGTCCAGTTCGTTGAGGATATCTTGGTATTGGAGCTGGGCACTGGCATGTTCGCCCAGATTTTGATAGGCGAGTGCGGTATTGAACAAGGCTTCATACATTGGCGCGGCGTACATCAGGCGGAAATTACGGGCCGCGCGGCGATTATGCTCAATAGCTTGCCGGTAATCTTTGAGTACATCGAAATACATCTCGGCCAGGCGGCGTTCGAGATAGGGATCAGCGGGGAAGGCTGCGGTGCCTTTTTGGAGGGTCAGCAGGGCATTGGTGGGATCGCCAAAGCGGCGGTAAGTCTGGCTGAGGTCGAGGAAGAAACGCGGGTTGAGCTGCTCGGGTGACAGGGCGGCAATGCGCTGCAACAGATGGGCGCGGAGCAGCCAAAAATTGGTAGAACCAGGCGGCACTGCCGCATCGGTGAAGTAGGTTGGCAAGGGCAAAGGGAGAAGCATGTAGTGGCTGGCAAGCGCGGGCGCGAGCGTGGCAGGCGGCTGGGCCTGCCAGCCTGCGCGCGGGTCATCGAGCACCACCCACACGCGCTGATACCGTGTGGCGAATGCCGCAAATTCATTGGGACTCGGAGGCGTGGTCTGGAGCAGGGGCACGGCACTATACGCAGCCGTGATACGAAACACACTATACATGCCATCGCGGCTGACCAGCACTAGGTGATCATCCGGGCGGGTGAGTTGACACAGCATGCGTGACATGGCATCATAGGCGTCGCGTTCTGGCGTGGCGTTGGCATACACGAGCGGCACGGGTGTGATCCACGCACCAAGCCGTTGCACGAGGCGGTACAAAAACGGCAATTGCGGCTGCGGCGCGGCGTGCAGTGGTACAGCAAGCAAGGCGAGGGGGATGAACCACGACAAGCGGTTAGTCTTCATCGAAATCCTTGTCGGTCAAATACGGACGAATGCTGACGTGATGCATGATGACGTGGCGCCAATCGCCATACAACGGATGAGGTGCGCCGGAAGTGCTGGGGAGCGCGTCAAGCGTATCGAGCAGTTCACCCACGGCATCGCTCTCGGCATGGGTGCAGAGCACATAGCCCAAATCGAGGTAGTTGCCAAGCCACACGGCGTTGGTTGCGATGCCCGCGTGGAAGGCATTGGTGGCAGCATCAAAGCGATCATAGAAGGCACAGAGATTACCTTGCACATTGAAATATTCAGCGGGCTCGGCAAAATTGGTGGCTGCCGCCGCAAGCCATGCAAAGGCATGAGACTCCGGCGTGGGCACCCCGCGCGCATAAAACTCCGCCAGTACGGCATAGCGCCAGTCACGGTGAAGAAGATGCTGGTGTTGATTTGCGCTGATGCGCAGGAGAAGATTGGAGAACGTAGTTGTTGCGCGTGGGTACTGCAGGCGGCGGTAGTAATACAGGGCGGCATCGAGATACGCATCCGGGTTCAGCGGCGTAGCCTGCATGGCGCGGTCAAAAAAGGCATCAGCACTGTCGTACTGCAAGCGCGAGCGCTCGATGTGAGCCATCTGGCAAAAATACCACGCGGCGCGGTCCGGATCGCGTTGAGCGCGGGACTGTAGTGCCAGGATCACCGCATCGCGCCCGTCCACGTTCATCCGGCGTTCAATATAGCGCATGAGCCGCTGATACTGTTTGTTGCGCGCCAGCCCGCGGCGCGCGCCGCTGTCCAGCTCGTTGACCAAATCTTGCAACTGTAGCCACACCTCATGCGCGGCCACCGTATCACCAGCGCTGACATGCAATTGCGCGGCCTGCAACATCCAATGAATGCGCACGGCGGGTGAGGTGGCCAGCGCCGCAAGTGTTTCAAAATGCCGCAGTGCACGGGTGATGTCACCGCTTTCGGTATAGAGGCGGGCGAGCTGTTCATAAGATGCCATGCGGCGCACATCATCGAAGCGCGGATCGAGATTGCGGCTCAGCCAGGCGACGGCGTTGTTGTAGTCACCGGTGCTAAGCAGCAACAGCGCGAGATACGAATGGCATTGCGCTTCCCAAAAGAGACGTTGGCGGTGCCACTCGGCGCGTTGCTCTGCGCCGCCGGGCGAGGTGTTGGTGCGCACGGCCAGCGGAATAAAAGACTCTTTTTGCACGTGATGCAAGATATCGGCGCAGGCCTGCATGGCGCGGGCAGGGCGGTTCTGTTGCATGTCGAGCAGCATGTTGGCGAAGAGCGCCTCTAGAAACGGGCGGCCATAGCGGCGTTCAAAGGAGCGGGCGGCACGCGCGTTCAGGCGCCGGGCGCGCGCGTGGTGTGTGGCATTCTCCAGCAGACACATCTGCGCCGCGAGACGGTCCAGGAACGGATTGGTTTCATCCCAGCGGCGGGCAGCACGCAAGGCTACGCTGGCGAGCGCCAGGTTTGTTTGCGCCACGGCCTGCTCAATATGCAGACGGTACAGATACACCACACGTTCGCGATCAAGCACGGCCGGACCGATGGCGGATACATAAGCGTCAAACGGCGGAAACAATCCCGGTGCACACGATTGAGGATACTGGCGCCCCCAGGCATAGAGCGCAGCATTTGCGGCGCCCCGCTGCGGTGCGCGCAAAGGCGGCACGACGGCCCCGGCCAGATCTTTCTGGGCTTGGCCTGCCACAATCAATTCGCGCAGTGTCGTGTCATCCGCGCGCGTGTACCAGCTCATGAACTGCTGGCGGACAGCCAGACACAGCGGCGTTTCCTGCACCGCGCGGCGGTACAGCTGGCCTACGCCGCCCGGCGTCAACGCGTTTGTTCTGCACACATATTCCAATGGCACGGCGTAGCGCAACGAGATGTTGGTAAAACCGTGCGGCGCCAGTGGCAAGGCATCCGCGCGGTAATTGACAAGCCAAAGCACACCGCCGGCCGGCATATGGAGCGCAATGAGGGCTGAAACTGCCGCAGGCAGGTTCGTCGTTATGACGGTTCCTTGTGCGCGCTGGATGAGCGGCGCAATATACCATCGCAAGCGTTGGTCGCGGTCTGGGGTGTATGGCGCAACTAGGAGCAGATGATCAACGGGCTGCACATACCGGCGGAGCAACACGGCAGGCGCGGCCAGATCAGCATCACCAGATGCATTTACCGCGACGGCATAGGCGGTACGCTGGACATGCCACCACACCAGCCATGCTGCAGCCGCAACGAGAATCACGGCGGCCACGCCAGCGCGGCGCATAACCGCGCGCGCCGCGCGCCCTGCCGCAGCGAAGGCACGTGTGGTCAGCCAGGCGCACGCATCAGCTGTCAACAATATGACAAAGGGCCACACCACCGCAATATATGTGCTGCGGTCGGCGCCGGTGTAGCGCGCGGTCAGAGTAGTCCACACAAACGGGAACACCACTGCCACGCTACACCACATGCGTGTATCAGCCGCCGCGCGCCGCCACCCGCGTACGCATGCCAGCAGCGCCGCACACACGACCGCCAGTGTTACACCGTATGCCAACGCATGGGTCTGCCAGATATGCTTTGACGGCACGAACGGCAGCGCGGCATAGCTGCTGCCCGCAACCGCGCACAGTGCCAGCCATAAGCTTGTGAGCATATCGCTCCACCACACCGCGCTCCACAGCCAGGCCGTAGATTTGAAAACGAACGCCTTGTTGAATACCATGGCCAGGCCCACCATCAGCATGGTTTCGTTCAGGATCACAAGCGCCATGCGGCGGGACAGGCGAGCGCAGTTGGCCGGCGCGGGCTGTTGCGGCCGCATCACCGCTCTCAGCCACCACAGCGCGTGCATGAGCAACACACACACCGCGTACGGGGTGGCGGCAACGCCCGCCAACGCGGCGCACCCATACACAATCACTGCATACCAGCGCGGTCTTGTGCGCACAAAGTGCCAACCCCATTGAACTGCCAGGACGCCCCATGTGGTGATGACGACCGGCCCAATCTGGTGCGCCCGCAGCCACCATTGTGCGCACACCCCGCCCAGCAGCGCCGCCCAGAGCATGGTAAGCCGGGACGAGCCGCCGCTGCGGGCGATGAGCGCCAGCATCACCAAACACATGCAGCTGACAAGCCAGAAGACTCCGCGCGCCCGCCAGAGCGTATCAACGTGCCCGGCTGCGATTCGGAGCACCACTTCCGTCAGCGGAGCAGCCACGAACAAGCGGCGCAACACCGTCAGCATTGAGAGCGGTGCGGCGGTAGTGACAGGCGCCAGTGCTTGGGCCTCATGCAGCGTAAGGCCAAGGTGACGAGAGGCGTGCCAGCTCAGCCAGCCCACGTACCCAATTTGCAGCAGCAGTACCAGCGTTGTCACATACGCCAGGCGCCGTTGCCACGCCTGATCTGATGATATCTGAATGATCCTCATTCCGTCTCAACCGCAGGTGCAGGCACAGCCGGGCGTGCGCGCCGCACGAGGTGTACTGCGCCCTCGGCCGCCACAGACACCAAGCCAGCCACCGCAACAAAATAAAACGGCGCTGCGTAGGCTGCATATCGTTGCTGCAGAAGGTACATCATGCTCATTATGGTTATACAAACCGCGCCAATGCAACGCCCGCGTGACACGATGCCAGTGGCGTACAGCCCCGCCGTGGCGCCTGCCCACAGCACCGGCAAGGACATGAAGACAGCGGCACGTAACAGGCCAATTTCACGCATCGTCTGCAACAGTAACGCCCCTTCCCACAAGCGCACAAACACGCTGATGTGGGTGTGGACCATGTAGAGCACAGGAATGAAGAGCACCATCGCACCCGCATAGGCCAGCAGCATGTTGAGCAGACTGGACACGCCCGCCGGTTCAAACAGCTGCTCGGGCGAAGTCACGCTTTGCACGACCTGGCTGTTGAAGAGCCGGTCGATCAGAATCGCACGTTCGTGGCTGTAGAGCGGCAGAAACAGCAGGACAAGACCAGCCACCAGTGACAGGCCAACACCCCAGACTACAATGTAGATGAGTAATGTGGGCGTCAACGCAAAGCGGGTGAAAAAGATCACGGCAATGGCGACTGAGAGAAACACAATGGCGGATACACCTGCAAGCACGACGACATATCGGGACACATCTTCGTCGTGGCGAACTTTTGCGTGTACCCGGCGGTGCCGGGGGGAGGGATACGCGACAGACTCATCGGATGGCACTTGCCGGCTCATGACATACCACGCAAGCCAAACCAACGCCAGCCCCACAAACCACGTTTGGAGCAGCAGCAGCTCCGCAA